>FWPV01000237.1_pt1 | contig 185581 bp, 129 predicted proteins | sample 2228371 | NCBI WGS metagenome assembly FWPV01 (sample SAMEA103939776, study PRJEB20133) | metagenome | reverse complement strand
GCAGCCGCAGAATAATAATGAAATAGACGAACCATTTATTCGTGTGAGACATGAGTTTTCATCCAAAACATTATCACTGAGAAATCACCATCAACTCTCAATAATAAACTAAATGAAATTCAATAAAAATCAAAGGTAAAAATCGCCACAAACGCATAAGTTCAATAATATCAACACGAGTTGTGGTGAAAATTTCCGCGCTTATGGAGCTTTGAACGCCGGTTGATGACATGGCATTCTCAGAATCGACGAATAGAAACAGACGCTCAGTGCTGCATACCCTCCAGGGCAATCGCCAATGGTTGAAATCGCTGAGAAAATTTTCTTGCGATTCAAGGAATATTTGGATAAATTTTCGGCTGAATATATTTTGGCATTTCGAGTGCCCTATGAAAAAGTTTTCAAAATGAATCTTTCACCTCATGATGATCCTTCGCTGTAGGGTTTGGAGGTTGTTTTCAAATACTTTTGCTACCATGGATCTAAGGATCAAAACTTTTAAAAACAGAGATAATTATGACAAAAAATACTCTTAAATATTTGAGCTTATCTTTCTTCATGATTTTTGCCGCCTTTATTCATTTTTATGGTATCGACAGAATCGTGCTCAACATCGATGAGATCTTTCGTGTACGTGCTCTCATAAGTTCAGACTGGGATCTTTTCAAAGTCGCTTGGCCGGAGCAGGCGATTCGCACAGAATTCAAGGATTGGCCAGTGCATCTTCCGCCTTTCTTGGGGTTGCTTATGCGCGGGGCTGTGGTGGTTTTAGGGCCTGCGAATTTGACCTGGCGAATTTGGCCTTGGTTTTTCGGTGTTCTTGCAATTTGGGCGGTCTTCCGATTCTTTCAAACCTATTCAGGCAATCGGTTTGCGTGGTTGGCACTTGTATTGGTGGGATTGGCTTGCAGTCAAATGTTCGAATTTTCCAAAAGTATGAAACATTTTACTGCGGATGTGTTCTTCTGCTCCTGGCAATACATTCTTGCGCACAGAGTCTTACGGCAGAATCAATGGAGAGATTGGCTCGGATTAACACTTATCTCCGCCATCGGCATCTGGTTCGCATTTGGCGTTATGTTTACCACTGCGGCCATTTTTTTAGCTTTACTCATCACCTTTTTATCCGAAACATCTTCGGCATCTGAAAAAATCCGATGTATAAAGCCTTTTCTACTCTCTACAGTCGTCATTGGATTATCTGCCGCATTGTTATACGTTTTAATCGTCAAACAGGCTGTGGGCAACAAAGCCTTTATTTCCCACATTTCCCATGATGGCTTGCAACTGTTCAACTGGACGAGAGTAGGGGAACTATCCTATTGGGTGCGTTATCTGTTACGCATCGGTTATCAATGTTTCCGTATTTCCATTTTCTTTTTCAAGAATAACTGGATTTATGGTACTGTCGCTAACCTGATCATTCTTTATTGGTTATGGCGAATGTTCCGGCAACGAGAATGGTTTGTTCTGTTGGCATTCACATTGCCGGTGGTCTTTTTTGTTTTAGGTTCATTCGCCAATATGTTTCCGTTGCAGGCCTATCGGGTCATTTCATTTTTACTGCCTGCTTGGATTGTGATGATCACCACCGGCCTGCGGATGGGCTATGATGATCTCCTCCATAAAAATAGATATTTGGCATATAGCTTTTTATTCATTGCCGTCATGGGTACGGCATATTTAAGCTATCTCAATTGTCGGGATGCTCTGAATTTACGTTTTGGTGGCGGACGTCGGCTGGATAAAGTCATGGCGGTGTTGATGCAAGAAGCGCAGGATCAGGATACGGTTTTTCTGCACCATGGAGCGATTTTGGCATTCTATATCTATGCAACTGACCACCAGCCAGGATATCGAGAAGAATATCCGATCAAGAATCCCCGAGGCGGGATGTTACATGTCATTTATGGGCATGAATTTGGAGGGAATATTTCCGCTCATGAGCCGCAATTTCAACAGGTCGAGAATGTGAGGGGAAGATTATGGGTGGCGTTTGGTCATCTTTGGCCTTCGGAAGATATGTTACTACTCGAACAGCGGCTAAAGAAACGCCGAACCCTGTTGAAGGAGTATGATTTTAAGAAATGTAAGCTATTACTTTTTGCGCCGTTAGAAGAAAGGCAATAGAAAGACGAATTTTGCAATTCATGAAAAATTCATGAGATTGTCTTCCTATGTGAATAGCGAAACAATATAAAAAAGCAAGATTTAAGATAATTGAAAACCGAAATATCCTAAGTCTAACTTTGATGATTGATTTAATGTTTTTACGTTATGAAAAGTTTAACATCATCAAATATAGTTGTTGGTCTGGCCAGTCTAGAGTTTCGGTTTGGATATGTCCAGATTACCCCTCAGGCAATCGAAGTAACCGTAAAAGAATGCTTTCAGCTGACTTGCCGTAGCGAAATAATCCATAATATTTAAACGCCTCTTCCACTTCATAACCACCCTCTTCATAAGCCTTTGCCGATGGTAAATAACCCATAGAACAATCGTTCGCATACCCTACGACGATGACATGCTTTTGGGGAAACTTTTGTTTTATTTTCAGAGCAGTGGTGATAAAAATTTCACCTGGTAACATGACAAAAACGATATCATCGATTTGCAGGCATTGTAGTTCCGTTTCTACCGTTTTTGGAAATCCTCCATGCGCACGATGATATAGCAACAACTCCTGCGCCCACTCCTTTTGGGTCTTTTGCCAGACATCCGTCTCTTCTCTGTGTTCCTCCAAGGATTGTAGGATGGCATGAAGCTGCGACAAGTTTGGAGGTTGAGCCAACGGCAGTTTTATACGACGATGATTCATCTTCACACAACTAACCTCATCGGTGATGATTTGATGGGCGACCCGCACCGCTTCTTCACCCAATTGATTCCCAATCATTTTTGTACACTCATAGCTGCCGTGTATTTTGGGATTGATATCTCCGCATGCACCCTGAAGAAAAACAGCCTCAGAGCCCAAGGTGGTTTCGATAAAATTACACAAAATGCCGAGATAATCGGCCGAGATGTAATGGTTATCACCGTAAAGCGTTACTGGATGCATCGCATAATTCATCAGCAAAACATAGGGTGAACCGTTCATATTATCCAATCTAACCACGGCAAAGGTGGGATCGATCGTACCGCTATCCCGTTGGGCATCGCTTTGATAACCCTTTTCCCTTCGATTACTGCCGAGTACAGCATGCCCACAGCCATAACCGATCTTCACTGATCGTAAATTCGCCAGGGCGGACTCAAAGTTCGCCACAAGCTGCTGGTTAAGGTAATCGATATAACGCGCATCCGGTGTGCCGGCGTTGCGGAGCGGAAAAACCGCGGGGGCAGAATGGGTGTGGGTAGCACATAGACAAATGTGTTCCCTATTGATCTTAAATTGCTCAGCGAGGATGTTTTCTATCGCATCCGTAAATTTTTTATCGACGCCGCCGACATCTAATACTATCAGCGCGATAATATCACTGTCATGCTGTAAAATCAAAGTTTTAGCATATATGGTATCAAGGTGTTCGGCCGAGACGCCTTGACGATTTGCAAAGCCCCATAATTCTACCGCATGTTCCGGATTTATTGGTATCTTACTAAAACCAGCCCTCATCGCATGGTTCCTCATTTGCCGGAATGGTAAGCCTCGCGAACCAGTGATCGCATTGGTGGCATCTCCCAATCCAGCGGTGGCTGTACTTTTGTGCCAAATGCTGCAAAAAATGGAAAGACGTCGGCATTTACAGCTCGGCTGAGGGTTATCAATGTTTCCTGCCAATTCAATTCATAGCCAGGTGATCTATTCTTAGCATACTCATGGACTTGATACATCCAATCAGCATAGAATTTTTCACCAAATTGGCGTTCGAGAATGGTATAAAGAAACCATAGCTTTTTCCAAGCCCAAAACACTTTGCCTTCTGGAATGTACGTTAAATCTAGTTCACGCAACGTTGGATCGATGATCGTCAAATCGCTGAGGTCGTGGCTGGGTGAATGGATGCCCAATTCCTGAGTTACCTTTTTTTGAAACCAACCGGCATGGGCCTCGGAAAACAGCCCGACGCCTTGTTCTGGTAAACGGCCGTTGGTGGAGCCATCCGAAGCAGGCGGTCCGGTCATGGTGTGAGCAATCTCGTGGGCCATGATGCTCAACAGTTCATCGGTGTTTTCGTCGTTACAACAAATTGCAGCGCTTCGGGGTGTATAGACATTCACCGCCCAACCGCCGCCGGCACCGGCTGAGGGGATGATATACAGTTCGTCCTCTTGCGGTGGCGGGCTCGGCAACATCCGCTGCAACAAATCATAGACCTCTCTGGTTCTCTCACGGATGGTTTGCATCACTTTGGGTTGTTGGTTATCAGCATACAAAACCGTGATACCGCCAATTTTTTCCTGATTACATGGATAGATCGCTCCGCCCAATCCGCCATATTCCCATGGCACACGACGATCATCTTTGAATGGCTTTTTAGCTGCTGCCGTCCACTTGGTCGCAGAAAAAATGAACCGCAAATCGGCATCATCCGGATTTTGGCCTCTCAGATGTAGATAGGCATCAGCGCTGAGCAATACTCTTCCTTTGCCAAAACTTCTTACCGCCAGGACGACATCTCCTTGGTGTGAAAGAACCAGTGGGGTCCATTCTTTACCCAACACGGCAGAATGCATCTCGACTTGTGCATCAATTTGCGGTAGATCATTAACCGCTGGATGACTGATGATTTTCCAAGGACCTCTACCTTTTTGGGTGGAAAAATTGGCATCGAATCTCCGTGCCAGTTCCTGCAGAGGATAGCGATCGCCACCGGATTTTTGCATCTGACCGAACATCAATAATCCACCCCCCTGTTGGACGAATTCGATCACCGCCTGCACTTCTTCGGGTGTATATTCCTGGTAAGGGCCGAATTGGTAGGTGATTACCGCATGAAATTCGGGATTGGGGAGGAGAACGAAGGGACGGTGGAGTCCCGCGTTAAAGTCATGGGCGCGTTGATCGCGCATCAACGAAAGGGCGCCGGGTTGCAGGGTTTTATTGAGAACCTGCATATTGCCGGTCACGCGAAAGCCAGCGGCACGCATTTTATCCTGGACCGTCCAATGCCAGAAGAACAAAAATTGATGCGCCGAATCGATGCAAATATTGAGGCCGTTATCACGCACATTGGGAGGAATTGGCTGAGGTTCGATCTCATTTGCTATGGATGATCTATGCATAAGGCATGGTATCGCTATAAATATGAGAAAAATAATCTTTCTTTTCATGGAGTTTCCCTTCTAATTATCTATGCTTGCATAAACCTGTTTAAGTAGGTGCACCACCACATAATCGTCTGTCCAATCGTATCAATTACTAGCATCTTCATCGGGCAATTCAGTGGCATGGGTCGCGATTTTAGCGACAGCCTCAGCAATATCCGTCATATCATCTTCGTTTCCCAACAACAGATTGTGGGTTATCCATACGGCCTATTGATAGCAGGCCTTTTCCGCTTCTGAACAATGTACTGCCCGATAATCGACAGGAATGGAAATGGCTTTGCCGCGAGGACCAAAAAGCTTTATTGACAAAAACCGGTTGCCGATATAAAGGCATGGGATAGCCCGCGTGAACCGGTATACCCTCTTTATGTAGGGCACGTATAAAACTTGCTTTACTCTTATCGGCAAAATAGCTTTGTTGATAACGAAACACAAAGAGGTGGTACGAATGACTGGTTACTTTAGGATCGATATCGATAAAAACCGGAATCGCTCCTACCTCGATGACTGCGGAAGCAGAAGCGAAAAAGGTATACGCAGGTACAATCACTTCATCACCCGCACCGTTGCCGGCGGCAAGTAATGCGAGACGCAAGGCCGTTGTGCCGCTGTTGACACAAATTCCGTACTCGGCCTGATGGGCAGCTGCAAACCTGCGTTCAAACCTTGAAGTCTCCTCTCCCGTTAAACAACCCCATATGCCACTGGTGATCACACGATACAGATTATCGAGTTCCTTGTTTCCCCAAATCGGCCAACATGTAAACGGCCGCGTCCGAACCGGTGTCCCACCATTAATCGCTAAAGCCACTTTTTTCTCCGAATATATACACAAATCGTGTTTACAAATGAAATACTTATTTTTTGCTAGAGATATCGCCTACCGGAACGGTCGTCCCGTGTCGAATAAAGAAAGGATAGAGATCTTCATTAGCTGCAAGACTGAGGTAGCGAATGAAATCTTCCAGCGACAGTGCTTCCTTGTCGATGATGCCTGCTTCTCTCACCAAACGAATGTAACGACTGAGTAAATCATATCCATAGCGGCGGCAGAGCAAATCGAACATGTAGGCAAATTTGGTCCACCGAAGGTGTTCTTCCGCCACATTGTCGACCCGCCTGATTGAAATGTCGATCAAATTCAAATCGGGATCTTTTTTTTTGAGGTCCTCAAGTAGATTTTGCCATAACTGGTGACGTTTTTCGGGAGAATAACAATGTAACTTTTCCATGAAATAATGATCAGTGAATTGCGTCCAACAATGCTCCCAACCAGGTGGTCCAGGCAGACCCCAAGCATGTGTTAACTCGTGCGCAAAAATGTGTTTCACTCGATCATCATCATTCCCCAGACAGGGAATGCCAATCATTCCTTCACGCACATGAGGGGGCATCCAGGTATATCCTGATCCCCAATGGGGATAAAAATGCAATCGCTCGGCGCTGTCGCTTTCTGGCGGGCAACGATAGAATGCCGCTAACGTGTCATACACTTCCTGGTAAATTGTGTCGATGATCTTGTCAACATAGGCACTCATCGCATGGGCATAGAGTACCTGCAATCGGCCGACGCTTTTAGAGTTTTCAGGCCAAATGAAATCGGCTCGCCGTCGATAACGTCTCTGCAAATGTGGTCTTTCATCCAATTCGTAATCCCAACCCTGATGCATCTCTACTCCAGAAAAAAGCAAATCGGTATGATGCGCCTTGAAAAGATGCAGATTGGGCGATTCAGCACCCAATTGATAAAAATGTTGCAAAAACAGCTGATTGAGCGGCAAGACATCCAACCATTTAATAAACGCCGTTCCCCCGATGGCTGCCACGTGGCCTTTACCGAACCGAAGCCGAGCGAATATCGGTTGCCCAGCGCGGTCTCTTAAAATGACTGTCGCAGAATCGGGAACAACCAGGCACGACATGCCGGGCATTTCAAATTGAAAGGGGCGATTTTCAATCCTTTCTGCTTCCTCGATCAAAATGATCGGATCGGCAATCTGGTCACTGAAACGCAACCCGAATTTTTCAGCCAGTTTGTTGAGCGGAAAGATGCCTTCGGCATTTAAAGCTGCATACGCACGAAACTTTAGTAGCTCCGGATAATTTCCGATCATTAATAACCCACCGCCCTTTTCGACAAACGATACCAGCTCTGAAATCTCTTCATCACTATAGGGAACGGCAACGACCTCTTGATGGGTGACGACAACGTCCAAATTCTTATAAAGGCTAGCCCGCAAGGAGCGATCGGAATGGGTCCCGAGAAAATCATGTTCATGGAGGAAATAAGCTAGATGGTACACTACAAACTGATAGGAATGAGTCTGATCGATTAAAACTTTTGGGCGATGATACGGCAAGAATCCACTTTCTTTTTCCTTCAACAAGGCATGAAATGGTTCGCCGGCAATCGGTAACGATGGTAATGTAACTTGCATACCATGACGCGCAAAGACTGGAGTCAAATCGGTTTCGGCAGCAGCGGACATGCACCAGGTTAAGTTATCGATAGACGTCACCCCATCGGCATAAAAGAGAGTACAAAAATAATTTGTATTGACGAAAAACGGTTCGCGATAAATATAATATAATTCCATCAGCAAATCATAAACCGCATCGACATCTTTCGGGTAATCTCCTTGGCCAAAGGAATTATCGTCTAGCCTTCCCTTCGGGTATGTTTTGGACTTTAAATATTGCCGACAGAATTTCTGCCAAGCTGGCCGCCAAAGATCTGGGCCCGGAAGCTTCCAGATATCAACCGCCGCATCTGCCAATTCACATAACAACGAATCTTCATCCTGGGCAAATAAACCAGTCATCGAGGCTTTACGCACATTTTCCAATGCAGCTAAATCGAACGGAGATTGCCCAAAAAGAACTCGTAATTGTGTTAACATTTTTTCGAAATTATCTCTTCTTTTTTCAGTTTCCGCTTGGCAATGGCAGATAGCGAGAAAAAAAGACAGCAGGAATATTCCCGCCATCGATGACTTGATGATATTAGCTAGCGAATATAGAGAGCTTTTCTGCATGCCACATCATCCTCGGTCTGGAGACGAATTAAATAAAGGCCAGATGGTAGCTCTTTGGCCATCCAAAGTATCTTATGTGTCCCTTTTGGATACTTTTTATTAGCCACCAGGGTCATCACCACTTGTCCCCGTGTGTTCAACACCTGCAACACCACTGATGACTCTACCTTCAAATGAAATGTGATGGTCGTGCTATGGTTGAACGGATTCGGATAGACCGCCTCGAGTCCGAATGATGTCGGTGCAAGTTTCCTGTTGTTGAAATCAAGTCCTGCTTCCGAAGCGACAATGAATTCGAAGCGATAGGAATCATCCATTTCCAAGAGCTGATTTCCGTTGCCGTCAAGAGGATTTCCGGAGAGGTCTTGTACTCCATTGGTGATAGTCACCGTGATCTTTTCGCCTGGACGGAACGGATGAAATGGTGTAAAGATAGCCATTCTCGCAGAGTCGACATAGGTGACGGTGCCGGTGATGGCGCCGCTGATACTACCGTTGACCAGGACGGTCCCCTCATTGAGTGTTGCCGCTTTCAATCGCGTGTTGAATACGATTTGGATTGCCTGTGCGTTATTGAAAAGGGTATCGTTAGTTGCAGGTTGCGTATAAAATACCACTGGTCCGACTGGCTGAGGGTCAACTAAGGTTCTTTTACTGCGAAAGTAGGTGAATAATTCACGGCCAGCCGCCCAACTCAAGAAATGGATGATTTTCTGCGTGGTAATAGCGCCGTGTAAAGCAGGTTGATAGTATTTTCGCCGTAAAAGAAAATACCGCTGCATTACATCGGCCCCATATTTTGTTTCCAGATCTTCGATGATGGTCATTGTCTTTCCAATATAGACCTCGTTGGGCACAGACATACGATCCGTGCCGTATTCGGTGAGATCAACGCTTTTACCCATTGGGTCATACTGTTTATACTTTGCCAGAAAGCCATCTCTTTCCTGCTGGGCAAACTTTGCATAGTCCCCCCCATAAGCCATGCAAACACGATGGGCAGCCAAGATCGCCCAACCCTCTCCCATCCATGGTACTTCCCCACCTGGATGTTGCCAAGAATGGGTCAATTCGTGGGCGAACACCTCGAGCGCAAAAGCATTTGAAGTCAGCAAACCGATGCCGATCTCCTTTCCGCTAGAATAACCGCCACCACCTGTTGCCAGGGCAACTATGTTTAGATCATAGATGCAATCCACCGCCATCATTCGTCGCAAGTGCCTGGTCACGGTTTCATACTGCTCACTGAGAAATTGTACGCGTTGACGCATATTTTCGGCAAATAAAAAAGTCACCAACCCTTGATTAAGGGTATTTTCTGGCATAATGCGGTCCGGAGGAATAAAAGAACTATTACCTCCAGCAAATTTTTTGCATAACCAGCGTGTCACATTAGCTACTAACATTTGATTATGGGTAGCGCTAAAATTAATGAGAAAATGATCTGCCACCACGACAACTCTTCCCTCCCCATACGATCTGGCGGCGGCGATGATGTTGTTGCGCGAATCGGTGAGGAACGGCGTCCAATCACTCGTAAGCGTGACGGAGCCGATCACACTGGCTTCGGATTGATACTCTGTGACCCCCTGCGTAATATCGTGTGGGAGAATGCGGAACTGCTTGAGCACATCTCCAGAATGGTTGAAACGAATACCGAATACCTCTGCCAAACGATGCATGGGGAAAACCGACGCATCCGGTTTACCTATAGCAACGCCGACCAACAACAGCCCACCTCCCCTTTCGACAAAACGTTTTATGGTAGCAATTTCGCCATCGGAAAACACGGCGTCGGAATAAGCTTGTGGAATCATGATAGCATCATATTTAAAAATATCAGCGATAACATTTGAATCTAGTGTGGCCATATTTCTGGAATATTTGGCACCGACTGGGGCGAGATAATATGGCCCCATTTGCCAATCCCACAAAAATGAGTAATCGTGGGATTGATCGATAATTACACGATAGGGCCGGTATGGCAGCACTTCTCGAATTGGTTTCAGCGGATAAAAAAGATGAAAAATGACGTGGGCAATGTCACCAAAGTTGTTGCTCGGATCCTTGATGGTGTCGTTGCGAAACCTCATGCCGAAACGGACGGCAAATCGATTCATGGGATAGTCGTCCAAGGTTCGACCGGGATTATACGCCACCCAGGACCAGCCTAGTCCGAGTAAAAACAAACCACCTCCAGAGTGCACGAAAGACTCGACCGCTTCGTATTCAAGGAGAGCATAGTCTCCCCACGCATTACCAATCAGCACGACACCGATTCCCGTCAAAGCCGTGGTATTCAACTTACCAGAATGAACCACCACTTGAAAGCCATGGTTAGACAGAGAGTCCACCAGGCCGGCATTCAAATCCAACCAGTCATTATGCCCTTTATCGATCAGTATTTTTTTCGTCTGTAACCGGTCAAGATAGCGGATGGTATTGACGATCATACGACTATTGTCCTTTTCAGGCAGGGAGTGGCAGGCAAAGGATTCATGGCCCAATGCTGCAACTCGACCTCTGCCGGCTTTGGTCGTACGCAACAGTACTGGATAGCCGTTGATCGGCACTTCGTCGGAAAAGGCATCCGCATCGCCAAAAACCACAGCCACGGTACTATCATGCAATTCGGCAACGCTGCAGACGATTGCCTGAGAAGAGCCAATTTCTCTGAGACCCTCAGTCAGAGGCAACAAGTCCGGATCATCTTCGGGCATAACGGCAAAAGCAAGCGAACCGACTTGCAGGGCAAAGAACAGTATGAGCCCCATCGCTCGAAAAGGATAGTTCATAAACGCACCTCATAGCGTGGTTTGAAATGCGCGATGAAATAACTTTTGTACTCACGCTTATAACAATTTAAGCTTCTTTCCGCTCAAGGCCGATTTTCGCAACTGCAGCGCCCAAAAAACCGAACGCATGGCTTCCTCCGGTCGGATGATGGTGATTGGTTTCCCGGTCTCCAGGCACTCATAGAAATAGCGCAATTCTGCAAGCACGGGCGAAACCTTCTCGAATTCGGGAATGATCACCTCTTTGTCATGGTAGAGCAGCAAGGTCGTTTTTTCACCCGGCCGGTGGGGATGGTCGAATCCTTTCAGATCATATTGAATGAAACCTTTTTCGAGAATAATCTCAAAGCGCATCGTAAATCCAAAAGACGCCGGCAAAAGCCATCCCCCCTCGACATACCCCTGGAAGCCGTCAGAATAGTGAAAGACGGCACAGATGTGATCCAGTGCGCCGTTTTTTGAGTATAAACCGGACGCACAAACCGATTCGGCCTTTTGGTATCCGAAAAGCCATTGAACGGCATCAATATCGTGAATCATGAGATCGAAGGCGGCACCACCGCTCAGAGCCGGTTCTTGTAGCCAATGAGATTCCGAGTAATTCGGGTAGGAGACAAAGCGTTTACCCATAAATGCCAGTGGCCGTCCAAAGGTACCCTTATCGATTATCTCTTTGCTCACACGGTACTCGGGCCAGAACCGAAGAACTTGCCCGATCATCAATTGCACGTGTTTTTTTTCGGCTGCCGCAATCATACGGCTACACTCCCTTGGGCTCAGTGCCATCGGCTTTTCACAAAAAATGTGTTTGCCTTTCATTGCAGCGGCAATGGCCACTTGGGCATGCATAAACGTCGGCAAACATATATCGACGACGTCGATCGACCGATCATTAAGCACCGCCTCCACCTCTTGGCTGATTATCACCTCAGGAGGCATTCGATCTTGCAATTTTTGTGGATTCTTATCGACAATTCTTTTCAACTTGATATGCGGCAATTGTTCATAGGCTTCAAGATGTTCTCTTCCCATCAACCCTAGACCTAAAAGTCCGACAGTTATCATAGTCATTACCTTATTTTATATAACCAAGTTAGAAATAATCATCAAAGAAAAAAGTGTTTTGTTTTTCATGAGGACGCATCTGGTTCCTCTGCAGAGGCGCGATCAAAATAGTCAAGAATTTTCTTGCGCATTTCTTCACCGATTTGCCGTTTAAAGGGAAGCACTGGAGCATTAACCAACTCTGAGGTTACTTTAACAGCAAATTCTCCCATGACATTGAAATATTCTGCAGCGACGTGATCGATCGTATCGTTCCAACCATGGCCGATGCCCATGGAAGTGCGATAAAAATTCAACGCTGGGATGCCTTCGCGGCCGAAAGGCATATTATCACTGGAATAGATGTCGTGTTCAACCAAGAAATCCCAGTCTTCCAAAATGTTCTTGGCATTAAAATAATGAAACACCTCTGCATCGGCGGTAATGCGAAGGCCATTTCGTCCGAGAATCGTTCCCGCCAGATCAAAATTGAATACCATTTTAACGCGTTTCAACTCTGCCGGGTTTTCCTTTAACTTTTCAATATAAGCCTTTGATCCGCGTAACCCCAATTCTTCTCCGGAAAAAAGAATAAAGCGCACCGTTCGCGCCGGCTGATGTATCGCATAATGATGAGCCATTTCCAGAACCATCGCCGTTCCAGCGGCATTATCGTATATACCATTACTCATAACTGAATCATAGTGTCCAATAAAGCAAAATACTTCATCCGGTTTGATACTACCTCTTATCTCGGATATGATATTGATCCCTTTACCTTCCATCTGTATCGAATCTTCTATCTTTAAAAATACTCTCTCTGCGCCCTTTTTAACCATTTCTAAAGCATCTTGGTAACCGATAAAGCAGATGGGTAGATTGCCAAATTTTTTAACGAAATCGACATCAAACCCTACACGATAAAGTTCCGCATTATAATTAACCGGCACGAGAATGGCCACTACGTTATGACGCTTAAGACGTTGATACAAGACACGATCAATTCTGCCTGTTGTCATCACCACGCAATTTTCAATACCATGGCAATATCGCTCTCCACCAGATTCGATGTATTTAAAACCGGCGGTAACACCCTCTGGTAATGAACCGGAAATAGCTCGATAGGCGATCTCGATTGTTTTTTCGTAAGGTTGCAATACTCTGAAAACTGATCGGGAACCGTGACTGGTAGAAATGTCAAATTCCTGCCACTCAACCGCTAGACCAAGACTTTGTAACTCAGCCTGAATGATTTCAGCAGCTTTTCGTTCTCCATCGGTTCCAGCCACGCGTTGAAAATTGATTTTGTTCACAAAATCAAAAGCACGCAATCCATTAAAACTGTTCATGATTTGGATTTCCTAACATTGTTTTTTTGAACTCAATGATATCTCCGGACAAAATAAAAATCTCGACCTTGTAAGAGTTGGAAAAATACTTACAAGGTCGAGAGTTTTGTTTAACGAATAAAGGTCATTTTCTTGATACAGCTAAAATCATTGGCTATGATACGGTAGAAATAGATACCAGAGGGCAGTAGTTGCCCATCGTGGTCGCTTCCATCCCAAATCATCGTGTGTTTGCCCGCTGGCATTTTTTTATCGATAAGGACTTTTACTTCCTGTCCCATGAGGTTATACACACTCAGGCGAACCATCCCCCCTTCCTTGAGAATAAAACGAATCTCAGTAGAAGGATTAAAGGGATTGGGATGATTCTGATAGAGCATGTAACCTTCTGGTTTAGATTGAACGGTTTTTACCGAAGTACCCTCCCGCGGGTAAAATCTGATCGCAGTACCATTAGAGGGATAACCATTGCGCGGAAATCCACCACCATAATACTGCACTCCGAGGGTATCTTTCTTCGATGGTTGAATACCAATAATGGAACCCTTACCATAGCCACCAATGCCCACGTCTTTATACAGGTAGGTAATCGACTGGTCTTTAGCGTTCAAAACCGCCTGAAAAGTGATGGTAGTATCTACACAAAGATTATTTTCGACATAGACATGGTTGTTTAGGTTCTTCCATTCGACTATGAATTTTTGATTAGCGGGGTCGCTGTAATAATACACTGTCCCACTCTTGCTTGAATAGGGCGGATCAGGGTAGGCACCGTTATTTAGATCGCCTGCGAAAACGCAAAGCAGATTATCGTAGCCAATACCAGGGATGGTAGGACCACCTTCAGCTGGAGCAACAAGTACCATTTCATCCGTGAAAGACATTTGGCCATTGACGCCAATATAACAAGTACTGAAAGTATGCCCGTAAAAGGTAAAATTGATGCCCATATCCACAGGGCCGAAAGAGCCATCGTCCGCATCCGGTACCCAGGCCGAGCGCGGAATGGGGGTACCAATGGCATCAATGTCCGTCCATTCGAAGGGGACATTGTCGTCAAATGTATAGAAGGCGTCCGTTTTTGAAGGAAAATCCTCTTTAGGCGGAGCGACATATCCGGCGATCTCACGGGGATCAGCGTGAAATACCCATACCGCCTGAACCGGACCAGACCAATATCCACCTTGCAGTCCCAGGACATGAAGTTTATCGCGGCCAACCCTCTGTGCCATATTCGGAAGCGAAGAACGGAAGTAGCGGTCTTCTCTAGCCATATAATCGTGCATTGGCAGAGGGTATTTGTTCCATGTAAGGCCGTTGTCTGAGGAAACATGCAGGCCAATAAAACCCCAATTATAACCGGCGGCAATACTGGTAGTAAGATAGCAGACATAAATATTATTATCTGCATCTTTGCCGATGGAGCAGAAATTAGAGTTTTCGAAAAAGAGATCCTCCTCATCATACGGTGGACTTACCCGAGTCGCTGTCCAGGTGCCGTTTTTCCGACCAAAATGCCACACGGCAACGCTTCCTGGAGGAAAAGATGACCCTGGTTTACAAACCCAGGCGAAATGCGGTTCACCATCAACTAAGATGGGAGGCCCAAACGTGGAATGCCATGTATGACCATGGGCGCCCTCGGGATGCATGGGGACCATGGTGGGAGCACTCCAGGTTTCGCCATAGTCGTTGGACTCGATAAAAGCAGGACGACGATCATAGGCGTCGCTAGAATCGCAAAACACTGTGAACAAACAAAACACATAACCATTCTCGCCGATCACCGTTGTAGGATTGGCAACTTCGCTAAGTATCGGTTTATTGCTTGGCAAGTCCATCGGAGCAACAACAGTTTTCGGGGCAGTAAAAGTCTCACCACCATCGCTCGATGTAACTACTTGGATGCCGGTCGGTTGTAGTTGAGTAGCTGAAGGCTTTACTGTACTCCATGCAATGACGATATGCTTACCATCTGGACTTACTGAGATACTAGGATATCCATATTTAGTAAAATCGACCTGGGCAGGATCGCTAACAAGTTTTGACTCGAATAAGCCAGCAGCAAAATCTACATCACGGGCAAAATAGATGGCCACCGTCTGTTGATTGTCAACAGCCTGAGGCGGGCCATCAAATTCACACCAGACAATGTAGGGCACGTCTTTTGCGTCAGTTGCGATAGCCGTATTTCGTGCATAGGCTCCGTTGTCTATTGGCCCTAACGATGTAAACGTCTCCCCGTCATCGGTCGAATAGGCATACATCAGACGGCTATTCGGATATTCAACCATATTGGGAATGTAAACAAGCTGCACCCGTTTGTTATCCGGATTATAGACAATTTTTTGGCCAGGGGTCCCCAAGCCCGTGTTCTGATTGTCGACATCGGCCACTTTGGACTTGCTGGTGCCCGGTCCAGCAGGCCAATCCCAGCCTGCATAAAGACCAATGGGTAATAAAAACAATACCAGCATAATAATGAAAAATTTTGACCGTATCATACGACTTCCTCCTATTTTTAAATTTTCAACAGCGTCCTCCCCTTAAGTATGATTCTTGCAGCGGCGTATTGATCGAATCACTATCTCAAAAAATCACCTCCTTTCAAAAAAATAAAACAGTATATTTTATGAATAAGTCAAGACTACCTTTATGGTCTGCTCAGGATGTTTTTCCACAAGCTCATACGCGTAAGCTGCTTGAGAAAAGGGAATTTTATGACTAATGAGTCCATCGGTACAAAGGGTACCGTCAGCCAATGCAGAAAGAACCGTTCGTTTAAGACGTTGATAATCCCATAGCGGATGTTGTCGGTGATAATTACGCCAGACCCCCATACTCGACTTCATGGTAATGCGGTTATGGTGCCATTCTTCTGAAAGGACCAATGGCGCGGCACTTCCGCGAAAATAGCCGGTTGTAACCACCAAACCGGACATGCGAACACTTTTGATGGCATCGTTGAGGGCTGCATAATTACCCGCGCATTCAATGGCCACATCCAGGCCTTTATGGGGGCTTGAATCTTTGATACCCAGGGCAACATTATCAGTAGTTGGGTCTAATACCATATCGGCTCCAAATTTTTTCGCTAAATCGCGTCGGCCAGCTATCGGATCACTGACGTAAATTTTACCGGCACCGCTTCTGCGAGCATATTGGATCGCCAGTAATCCAATCACTCCCAAGCCAAATATACCCACTTCATCTCCGAATTTTATTTCGGCATCGTGAACAGCATTCAAAGCCACACATCCTAAAGCGACAAACATGGCCGTTTCCGGTTTCATGGTGGGGGGTAATTTCAACAATCCATAACCTTCATCTTTGGCATAGGCTATTTCTTGATGAGGCAAGTATCCATGGACACGATCTCCGATGGAAAAGTGATGCATGTCTCGTCCGACAGCGATCACTTCACCAACTAATTCATACCCCAGTTGAATGGGATAGAAAATATGATTGGGCTCTGCGATGAACAATCGTTTTTCTAAATCGAATCGTTTATCCTTAAAGGGTGAATGGCCGGAATAGAGGTTTAATTCCGTACCATGACTAATACCACTTAAGAGTGTTTTGAGTTTGATTTCATTGGGCCTAGGATCTCTGTTTTCGAGCTCACGATAGCTCAGAGTATAAGGAGCATCTACCCATAATGCTTTAGCCATTTTCGTATCTCCTGCTATTATAACTCACATACTAGAGTGAATCGTTGAAAATCCGTTAAATAGCTCATTTCAGTGAAAGAATAATCGAATTTAAGACGTTTGGATCGTATAGGGACAACTATCCCCGTTCCAATAGAAAATCTTTCGCTTTCATTCTGCCATTTATAACCCGCCCGGAGAAAAAACATATTTTGGAGTCTGCATTCCATTCCCACTGAATAATTTTCAAAACTATCATTGATACGTGCACCCTGTAGCACGGGTGTAAGTTGTAATGTATGAGTACTTATGACATCCATTGCAAACCCCAGCTCCAGGAGCATTGGCATAGGAAAACTTTCATCGATGAATTTCAGATCCGGGCCAAAATTGGCCATACGCGCTCCGATGCGAAAATTTCGATAACCGGTATTGTACAACGTACCAATATCAAAACCGACCGAATGAGTGCTGTAGCCGTAGGAATAGAGACCCAATAATTTGGCTGTCATGCCAAAAGAAAAGCGATCGGAAAGCGCCAAAGCATAGGTGATCGTCGCGGCGATATCGGCGGCATTGAAATTTTCTCCTGTACCAAAAGGTTTCATAGGGGTCGTCACTTTCATGTCTCCAGAATTCAGGGCAGAAAATGAGATACCTAAAACACCACGTAAAGAAGGTATAGGGGTGGCTATTGCCGCAAAATGATATCGTATTTCTGCAGGTAGTTGGATGACAGTGAACATTGCCTGCGTCGATGAAAGGTTAGCGAGGCCACTGGGATTGTAATAGACAGCCGAAATATCATCGCTCACCGCAGCAAAAGCTCCTGCCATAGCGCTAGGCCTGGCTGCAACACCGATCTTCAGAAACTGCGCACCAACAGTGCCGTTTTTGTCGGTTAAATCAACAGCAAAGGCCATCTTACCAGATACAAGGATCAGGAAAATTGAGAAACAGAATCTTTTCATGAAAGGTCTCTCCTACAAAGACATAAGGATATTGGGTTCATTTAATGACCATAAATTTTCCAACGGCGCGTTCACCTTGGTCGGTTTCTACAACATAAAGATATAACCCGCTAACGATGGCCTGATTATTTTTCGATATCAGATTCCAAGTGGCAACGCCACTTGATGGGTTATTATGGTAGAGGGTCGCTACCAGATCTCCGGCTAAGGTGAAAATGCGGATGGTGCATTTTTCCGGTACATTGAAGAAAGCAATCTTACGATCCGATTCACTCCAAAATCCCCGATCCGTGGACTCCCAACGGCCGACAGTGGTATAATCGACATCACCGCGATAGGGATTGGGGACTACCGTGATCTGATCAGGTGTCTTTCGTGGTTTGAGCACAGGCTTGACTGCCGTGAGGTTGTCGCGAATACTGCTTTCCAGGGATTCGATACCTCGCATCGGATCACCGACATCGAAAGAAGTAACTGCATAATAATAAACCGAAGTACTAACCAGTCCAGAGTCGACATACTCGTAGTGTAGACCGGTATTATAACCATAGTCATCGTCGGCGATATCGAATTCCGCCAAGAGGGTAAAAGGTCCGGCTTCATGCAATCCTTTATATAGGCGGTACCCCTGAAAATCCGTTACCCCACTCATCCGATCGCTCGTTTCTTCGGGATTCACACCTGGATCACCTGGTTGCCATCGCCAATTGAGAAAAATTTTGCCATAGTCGACATCAATCTTGAGCGGAGGTGATGGCGGCGGCTCTGGTCCAAGAAAATTCATGTCGAAAAGGTCTTTAGCCCACTTGGCATTGAATAGCAGTTTTTCGCGATACTCCCCCGCAACAACCGCAATGGTAAAATTTAAAGTATCATCAGGGGCAATATCCCACGGTCCGAAACTGACGAGAAAGCGAGTATCGCCAGCCTCCGAAGGCAGTTGATTCGGCCATATCAAATTGCTCGACATAATGCGGTATATTTGCGGATCCACATTACCGCCGATCGGCCAAGGGGGTTTTCCGCCCACCCACCAGACCCAGGAGACACTCAGTCGATCCATGGCTTCGGGCCCACCAGGAACATCAATGATTCGGTAGCCAATATAACCGGTTGATAGCCCCTCATCCCCATCGGCGTCCTGCATGACCGATAATTTATTACGCCGATCGTACCAACAGATATCACCATAGGAAGGTGGGTCCTTCGCCGCCATATTACCAACATCGGCATCGCTAAAAAATCCTACAAATACATCTTTAAAAGGTTTGGTATTTTGGTTGATGATTTTATAGTTGAAAAAGATAAAATCATCACAATAAGAATAACTCCAGGCATAACTGTTCTGAATTACTTTAACCTTCATGGGGCGGTGTTCCGGCACTGGCCACCAATCATCTCGGTACTGAACCTGTATATCCTGCTCCGAGATCGCCTGTGGCGAATAGTTAGGGTAACCCTTACGATTAGTGATAATACGAATGGTATCCACATCCAGTATCGAAGAGTTAAGATCGGGGTTGCGCTCCAAATACCCCGGCCGTGTTAAAATCGAATCGATACGGGGGTCGCGACGCGGAAAAAAACAATGCTCGCCGGCTTCATAATAACCGCTGGATACCAACGTATCACCATCGATGATAGCGCCAATATATATACTCCCCCCCGATAAAAAGACCGTATTGCTGCCGATCGGGTATTCACAACCGTAAAACACTCGCCCTCTTTTATCGGTTACTTCATAGCTGCCATGACCGCCAAAGAGCCCCATGTTAGAGACCGCCATACCAATGGTTCCAACATCATGACGCACCCAATCAATATTCGGCGGATTTTCCATTACTTTGGCCAATCGGTGTGGGCGTCCATATTCGAGCGGAAGAGCTGTTGTCTTCCAAAGAGCCAATACAAGCACGGCTCCTATCAAAACATATGAGTGCTTCACTCGCATAATATCTCCCTTAACGATAAATTCTTATACCCAAATTAAATCGACGTCCGGGACCAGCATAAGTGGGATCTAAATAAGGTTGGATCTCTCGCCAGCTTAAAATCTTTTTTTCGACAATATCCACATAATCGCCGAATCGATACGCTTGGCCTGTTACAGGGTTGACTTGATATGTATTGATTTTATTGAATAAATTTAAAACCTCTATGTAAAAGCTAAAAAGAGTGTTTCTGATCGGCAAGTCTTTGTTAATTTTGACATCCGTATTTAATGTATAAGGTTTATCCAACGTGTTATAGGGAGGCTGTTTACGAAAATCTGAGGTAAAGGCCGGTGTATAGGGTAAGCCACTGCCATATCGAACCAATAGATTGATACCCCACAGGTCAGGTAGCCGCAAACCGAAAAGATGTGGATAATTATTCTTTCCGACATTGAGATCGAGCACGAGATTCACTGTGTGCCGTTGATCCCAGTCCAGGCGAAACTCCCGCATAGGTAAAGGTTTCTTATAGACATTCCCATACCAATACTCCATAGCGGCATCACTGGAACGACCCATTGCATAAGAATACGTATAATTCAAATTGACGAACAGCATCGATGTCGGACGATTCTTCAATTCAATTTCAAACCCGCGAATGGTACCATAGTCCTTATTCGTGAAGAGCAGTACCTGAGGCTCTTCTCGGGCACGTACGATTCCAATCAGCCCGTGTGTGTCTTTATAAAACGTCTTAAAATTAAGTGACGTATTCCTGAACAATTCATAAGTGAAGCCAAACTCATATGCGGTGGTTATCTCGGCATCGAGATGGTATGGATTTCCTGCAAAAATTCCTGCATACGACGCGTCACGATAGGCATAATAGAGCGGCGGGGTCTGGCTGAATTTGCCATATGAGATATACATCATTGATTTTTCCGTAATGGGGTAAGAGATACCCAACCGCGGACTCAGATGCCCCTTGACTTTTTGAAGACGGGTGGTGCCTCGGCGCGGATCATAGATACTATAGACCCTGTGTTCCCATTTCTGTAAGGCTGTCTGATTCATCACCTGTTCCCCCGGCATCCAATAATCATATCGCAGTCCCGCATTGACAATCAAACCTTGATATTCCATCTTATCTTGAAAATATATCGATCCAATGTTCGGATATACATGGTATGCCGTACGAATACCGCCATAAAGTTTCCATGCCCCTGGGACGTCGATGGTATCTCGCTCCGGGAAAATCCACCCCGGATAGGCAATACTCAATTCATATAAATCGTAATAGCTAATTTCCACGCCAGTTTTGATCATATGATTTGCATGTATCTGACTGGTAAGATCCATTTTTAATTTCACAGAGCGGGTTTTTTGTTCTGACCAGTTCTGATCTTCCAAATGATCAACAAAGCCATCGTTATCACTATCCATACCGATTCGCCAAAAATCATCTCGGGTGGAATATTCATTTGGATTTTTGCCATTGACTTTTTTCGATTCTTGATGCGAAAGATAACTCAATCTCAGGGAATAAAATGTTCTAGCAGAAAGGATATGATTAAGAATCAAGTAATACTGCGAATCATTGGCATCAAGGTCAGTGGTGGCGTCCGGAAGATATTTATATTGATGTACATAGGGATCATTGGCGCTACCTGAAAAAAATGTTCCCATGGTCAGCCTTAAATTATTGTGCACCGCATATGTTAGTTTGCTGTTCAAGGTAAAATCGTTATAATATCGTCCTCTAAATTTAACACCAAGAAAGTTCACTTGTCGACGTGGTTCTCTCCATGGAACATAGCCATCTTGCGAGGAGAAATGTGAAGAGACGAAATAATAAAGCCGCCTGTTAAACAGACGGAACAGTGGTCCGCCGGCATTGACAGCATTATAAAGGTATTGCTGACTGTTGGGACTGATCAGATCGCTGCGATGGTCGAAGGAAAAAACAAAATGATCGCTGCCCTCTTTGGTTATGATATTAACCACGCCGCTCTGAGCTTGACCAAATTCAGCATTATAACCACCCGTGATCACTTGCATTTCCTGAATGGCATCCTTATTGACGTTCAAACCACTATAACCGCCGATGACGGGATTATCAATCGGTACCCCATCGATCATGTAACGAGTTTCACCCGTGCGACCGCCGCGGAAATGATTGGCAATGACGCCGGGTTGAATGGCCACGGCGCTACGGATGTCGACGGCATTGGGAATGCGGCTGATTTCGCCGGCATCGACCGTACGGGTGCTGGAGGTCAAGTCCCGCTGAACTACTGGCCGTTCAGCGAGTACTGTGATTTCCTCGCCACTGAGCACGGTGCTCTCCAATTCAAAATCAAGGGGGGTTGTCAAATCTGCCGAGACAGTAACTTGCGTTTTTCTTAATGTTTTATATCCAATCATGGAGGCCTGAACTGTATAAGTTCCAGGTGGGACACGCAAGATAAAAAACTTACCCTGTTCGTCTGCGGCAGCGCCAAGGGGCATACCAACAATCATAATGGTGGCTCCAAGGAGAGGTTCCTTGGTATTTTTATCATAAACGCGTCCGGAGATTTTTCCTGTCTCTCCTGCTTGACTCGCCGAAAAAGCGAATACAGCTATCATACCTAAAAATAAGCGTTGACGATATGTCATCATGCTACTCTCCCGATTTTTACTCAATATAAAATTTCGGTTTGAAATTGAATAGATCGGGTTCGGCCGTCGATCTTTCCAATGAGTTTTTTAAATCAAGGTATAAAATTCGTTCGATCCACTCTCTTTCCCGAATTTTCACCTCCAAAGGTACTTCGACGATCATGTCGGCTGCCTCTTTCTGAAAAATTCTATTACGAATACCACCAAGAAAAAATATAGAATCCTGAAGCACAATCTTTATCTGTAGATGAGTATAAGTAAAAGGTGGTAGAAAGACCCCTCCACAATCACTTAATATTACAGGTTGGAAATAACTCCCTTCATCCCCTTCGCCTTGAGAGTTCTTGGATGGCGTCATAATATAACCATCGCCATCGATATTGAAGAGATTTAACACTTTAAAGGAATCTTTGTCCACAATATAAGACCATCGCTGCTCATCCACATATCCTTTAATGTATTGAATTAAAACATCCAAGCGGTCCTCTTTTAGAAGAATACTGGCATATGGTCCGCTATCGAGTTTGAAATGAAGGGTGAGCCTGCCCGGCACTGGCGAATCAAATGGGTTATCACCACAGGTCATTCCTAGCAGAGCACACAGAAAAATTCCCAGCGATATATAAACGATCTTTATTTTCATGATCCCTCCAGCCGAAAAAAATGGATATAAAGTTTATAAGAATTATTGTCTGAGTTCGAATATGGCTTGCTTTATAAATTGCCGTGCCTGAGTCTGGTCAATTACGTAGAGTGGGAAACCTAAAGCGATAACTGCGTATGTGCTATTACGAAATTTTACAGCGCATGGCAAACCCTCCAAAGAAGAGCGACCTTCATGGGAACGATAGAGTAAGATCTGGTTTGCCGGATCAAAAGGAATCAGAGCTGCACAAAAATTAAGGATGCCCTGATAAGAAGCTGGCATTTTTTTAGGATCAGTAGTGAGATCAGGGTATCCGTTGCTACCCACTGCACCAATAAAATCTCTTTCACGCGAAAATCTGTAACTGTGTAATTTCAAGAATTGGTATGAAAAATCAGTTCGCGAAAAAATATGATTTTCACTGAGAACGTTATCGACAGTCTCCAGCACCCGCCAACCACTCAAAAAAAGTTTACCACCAATTGTGAGGTAACTTTTGATGTCATCGATATAATTTTTCATCAGGTTTTCACTACGATCGTCTGCGTGCCATACAATGAGATCATATCCAGCCAAATTGGCGGCTGTTAAGCCACCCTCTAATTTCAAATCATATTCGACTTTGTCGAAATCGGCGAGAATCGCGCGATAAAAATCATCTACCATCTGATCACTGGGCGAGCTATCGGTTCCTACACCATCTCGAGTCTCGTCAACCACCAATATTTTCCCTGAGAACACCGGTTGAACGGTATGAAATGCCACCGAGAGAGGTGTCGGGTCTACTCCACTGGCATTATCTATGGCACGTGCGCCAAACAAATGACGACCGTCCGCCAGATCTCCGTAAATTCTAATCGCTGGCGAGGAGCTGCGTAACCATGGTCCTGTTTCGTCGAGACGATACTCATAAGCAACCACCTGACCATCATCATCTTTGCCTGTGAGAACAAACTCAATTCCCGTCCACATCTCGGTTGGTTGCTTAAGTATGAAAACCGGTTTATTTTCCGGTGGGCCAGAAACTAATTGCGTTTTTGGTAGCACAGTTTGCCGTGTATAAAAACGGCGCTGTGCCGGGGTTGGATCTTCATCACCTGCATCGTCAACAGCCTTAACCTGAAAGAGGTGTTCGTTGAGCGAATCAGGAGAAGGAAAATCCAAAGTAGCAAAAGCATTCTGGGTAAAAACCCAGTCAGAATTGTTAATTCTATATTTATAGCCAACGATATAACCATCGTCGTCGCCACCATCCCAATATAGTTTGATGCGGTAATTGTAAGGCGAATCCGGGGTGTTTTCAGGAGGAACATTCGCCAATGTCGTCTCTGGTGGTTTATTCGGGAATGGTAAACCAGGATTTCTCGGCTCAATGAGTTGTGAACATGATAAGCCGAAAAGCAATATTAGTCCCATGAACCATCGTTTTAAGTATATCTTTTGCATGGATATGCCTCCATCCTAAGAGAAACACAACAGAGAAAAGCCGCACATGAAGTATTCTCCTATCCACTTGATTAAAAAGGTTTAAACAATTCCTGCAAGACCAAACTTACGGCACCGTAGGCGATTTCATCATAACTGTATTTGCTGAACTTTACATCTATCATGGCAATTTTTACAAGATTGCAGTGCTCTTGGATGACTTTTTTGACTCTTTCGAAAATAAAATGATTCTGTTGTAAAGTTCGGCCATCCAAAAGAATCACCTGGGGATCATAAAAATTAATGATCAAATTACAAAAAAATCCCAGTAATTCTCCGTATTCGTTCAGCAATCGTTGGGAAAGAGCATCCCCCTGTTCTGCCGCCGCAAAAACCATAGAATTTGTAATATTTTTGACCTCCCTATCGGCCATATCAATCAATATACTTTTTTGTCCATCAAGAATCGCGTTCTGTGCTACTTTTGATATAGCAGTCGTTTTAAGAAGGTCGTCCAAAACCGGCTTGCGATCCAATAACAAGTATTGTTTCAAATACATTTTTTCGAAGGAATGATCGATATAAATCGTTCCTACTTCTCCAGCCAAGTCATTTGCACCACGTAGTAAGATATTATTAATCATAAAACCCACCGATAGGCCAAGAGGGGTACAGGCAATCATCGCCATGCAGTCATAGCCTCTGCCATGGCCGATGTTGTATTCTGCTTTGGTCATAGAGAATATGTCGTTTTCGATATAAATGGGAATATTCGGAAAATATTGTTTGAAAAAATCCACCAAGGCAAAACCGTTGAGAAAAGAATACCACGGTGGTACATCAACAATGCCTTTGCTTTGGCTGACTGTACCGCTAACCGCAATGCCAATCCCTTGAAGGTTATTTCGATGGACCTCTTTTTTTTCAAAAATTGTATTACAAAGCCTTGCCATGTGTTGTTTTATTTGCTCTGGAGAAAGATGGTCCGTATGCGGTATTTCATCCCCCACCAGAACCTTTCCCGAACAATCAGCCAAAACCATTTCAATCTCATAACGTTTGATCGCAACTGCCAAGACATACAAATTGTGGGCATTTAGTCTGATTTTAATCGGCCGACGCCCTACTTTTTTCCTTGCCCTGTAGTCAGGGATTTCGACAATAATTTGTTTTTCTAACAAATGATTGATTATCTTCGATACGGCGGTCTGGGAAATACCGAGTTTTTTAGCTAAATCGATACGGGAGATTTGTCCATATTGTCGGATCAGGTAAATAATATTCTGTTGATTAATATTTTTAATGAGATGTGGATTTCCTCCCAGCATATTTTCCCCTTTATTTAATAAGTTGTTGACACGCAGCTTTGAAATTATCCAAAAACACTACCTGGTTGTCTTTCCTGGCTTTTTCTGCGGCAAAGATGATCAAATGGCTCTCTAAGGATTCTTCGATGGTTGAAAGCAAATTATGTTTATAGCCATTTTTTACTGCTTCGACGAAATCGAATAACAAACGCTCGTCCCCCCCACCGTGATCATGGGAGGTATCCTCTTCAGAGAGATGAATGACGCGTCGCGTGTTATCGTTAAAATTGATAATTTCGATCTTGCCTTTTTTAAAATGACCTCGCAAAATACCTCGAGTGCCGGAATAACAGACCGTACGGGTGTTCTCATGCGAATGTCCGGTCAGAAGAAAATTTACTCTGACACCGTTTTCAAATTCCAACAGGACTGATTGATTATCTAACACATTGTTATCGCATTTGAAAACACATCGGCCGTAGGGCCCATTTCGCAAGGCATTGAGCCGGCCAGCAAGAGATAGATCTACCGATATGACTGAGACCGGCCAATCGGTATTTGGGCCGAGATACAACTTTAAGGCAGAATGGGGACACTCTTTTTCATAGGGGCAATCATCAAGGCAACGGTCTGGAGCGCCTGGAGGGGCTTTTTCTGGCCGGAAATAATTTAAACCACCAAAAGAACTAACTTTTTTACATGGGCTTTGCACCATCCAAACGAGGATATCGAAATCATGACAGGTTTTAGCCAATAAGATGGGCGAGGTTTCGAGGGAATTCCTCCAATTACCTCGTACAAAGCTGTGAGCCATATGCCAAAAGATGATATTCTCTTTGTGCTCAATGGTGACCAAGTCGCCGATGGCTCCAGAGTTGAGCAACTGTTTGATCGTATTGAAAAAAGGCGTATAACGCAACTCGAAACAAATTTGTACGATTCTATCACTCTTGCGCGCGGCTTCAGCCAGTGCCAGCACCGTTTCCGGGCTATTGGATATCGGTTTTTCCAAAAGCACATGATAGCCACGCTCTAACGCTCTGATAGTGGATGGATAGTGAAGATGGTCCAACGTTGCATTGATCAAGGCATCAGCCATCTGCGGTTTGTCGAGTAAATCTTCCCATGATACAAAAAGTTGTGACGCCGATAAGTTATGCCGCTTGGCCATTAGATTACGTTTTCCTTCATCCGGCTCGGCAACAGCAACTATCCGCATGAGATGAGGGTAATTCAAAGCGAACTGACCAAAATTATACATCCCGCGGTCACCGGCACCTAAAAGGGCAACGGTAATGGGTTTACTCATATTTCCTCCATCCAAAACGAATGTTATCAGCTCTATCCTTTTAATGCTCCAATTTGAATTCCTTTGACAAAATGGCGTTGTCCAATAATAAATATCAGTATGGTGGGAATAAGAGCAATGACCAATCCGGCCATCAGTACTTCCCAATCGGTCGTTATCTCTCCTTGTAATAGCTGCAAAACCACTGGCAGCGTCATCATCTCTTGCTTTGTGGATACAATCAATGGCCACATGAAATCTTTCCAGGAAGCCATAAATACGAAGATAGCTAACGTCGCCAAGGCCGGTCGACTCAACGGCAATATGACATAGATATAAATGCGCCATAAGCCACATCCATCCATTCGAGCGGCATCTTCTAGATCCTTGGGGATGCTGAGAAAAAATTGACGCAGCATAAATGTACCCCACGCACTGAAAAGGGATTGAGTGATTAAAGCAAAATAGGAATTGATACCTGCCAATCGCCCCAAATAGACACCTGCACCGAAATATATATCTGCTGAAAAAATTTGTGACTGTGGACTAAAGGCCGCATTCAGCCACAAAGGTATCTGGTTGGTAAGAATGAAAACGGGGATCATGATCACCGCCGCGGGTATCATCATTGTAGCGATATAACAGAAAAATAGGACGTTACGTCCATAAAAATGTAACCTTGCAAAGGCATATGCCGCCATTGAACAGGTAACAAGTTGTCCGACTGTGATCACTAGACTAACGATGAGGCTATTGATAAAAGCTCTGCCCAGATTGACTTGTCGCCAAACCTGCAAATAATTTTCCAGTGTTGGGTGATCCGGAATCAAGTCCAGTTCACTTTTTAATGCTTCTTTTTCATTCTTCAGAGAAGTAGACACCATCACCAACAAAGGCAGCAACATTGAAACAGCAAAAGCAATCAGCACGGTGAGCAACAACCATTTCTTGAAAGAAACCTTCATAACGTTCTCATTCTACCTTGCGGTTACCGAATTTCCAGCTCAACAGAGTGACAATCAAAATAACGAAAAATAAAACCCAGGAAATAGCCGATGCATACCCCATTTTGAAATTGACATACGCATTATTGAAAATATAATAATCGATCGTGGTTGTGGAGCCGGCAGGGCCACCTTGGGTCATAACATATGCCTGAGCAAAACCACCTTGAAATCCAGAAATGATAGACATGATAACAATAAAAAATGTTGTCGGCTTAATTAACGGCCATGTGATATTAATAAATTTATCCCAGACGCCAGCACCGTCTATCTCAGCCGCTTCATACAATTCGCAGGAAATATTTTGCAAGGCGGCAAGATAAAGCAGAAAATTAACTCCACCCATAGAAATCCAAATCGACATCAAGATGAGCGAAGGTTTTGCCCAATTGGAATCTAAAAGCCAATTCGGCCCCTGGATGCCCAACCAAGCCAGAATGGTATTGATCAAACCGTATTGGGGATTGAGGATCCATTTCCAAAGAATATAGATAGCAATGCCGGACGCAGCAGTAGGTAAAAAGAATATCGTCCGAAAGATGGGTTTAGCTGGTAAATGTTTGTGGTCGACCAAAATAGCCAGAAGTAAAGATAAGGTTACATGAATGGGTATGGCCAGCATTAAGATAAGGGTATTAGCGACATACTTCCAGAATTGTGGATCAGAGAAAAGCAATTGGTGAAAATTACCCAGACCAACGAATTTTGCCGGAGATATGTAATTCCATTCGAAAAAACTCAGCGTAAGTGAAGAGAAGACTGGGAAGAGGATGAAAAGTAAAAATCCCACCATATTAGGTAATAAAAATAAATAGGCGGCCCATTGTATTTTAGTAGAAGCAATTTTCATAAGTCATTTTTGGCGATAAATTTCATCCAATACTCTATTCCCCCTCACTGTTGCTCGGCGGCACCCCTCTTCGGCAGAAATTTTCCCTTCCATGACAAGATCAATTTCCTGCCGCAGCTCACTTCGGAACCGCCCCCAATTACGACAAATCCAATTTTGCGAAATGCTGCCATTGACTTGAAGTAATAAATGTTTATGAGCGGGTTTATAGCCAGGTGGTAAAAAATGAGTTGAAAATAGCACCTCCCTGCGGATCGGCACAAACGCGCCTATTTCTGAAAATATTTTTTGCGCGGTTTCGCCAACAAAAAACTTCATCAATTGCCAGGCAGCTTCTTTTTCGCGACTTTTGGGATTAAGACACAGCCCACATGCCAGAGTTTTAGCCAAGCGAAATCGACCTCTGGGCCTGAAGGTGATATCCCAATCAAACGTGGCTTTCTCCGTATAAGGATGCATCATAATCGCTTGGCCATAGGTCATCGCGCATTTTTGTTTGAGAAATGGATCGCCACCGACGGTACTCTCGGCATCGGGGGGGATGCTAACACCATAATACAGGATTAAATCCCGCATGAATTGCACACCGCCGATGGCCTCTGGCGTATCAAGTGTGCACACCATTCGATCTCTATCTATAATTCGGCCGCCGTTTTCCATGACAAATTGTGAATATAGTAATCCTAAAAGAGGATAGACATCACGAATACGATTGGCCTGAAAATAATTTTTCAGTTTAAGACTAGCCTGGAGCAATTCTTCCCACGTCCATGATGTATCCGGATAAGATACTCCTGCACGATCAAACATGTCTTTATTGTAAAACAGTAAATCTATAGGACAGTCGACCGGCAACATAAAAATTTGATTATCAATGATACAAGATTCAAACGGCCAATCGACCAACTCGTTTAGATGGAAAGTAGTATCTTTTTCAATATATTGGTTCAAAGGCTGAATAGCCTTATAATGAACGTAATCAGGTAGGAAAGCATAACTCATGCGGAACACATCGGCAGCAGTTTGGGTCACAAGTCCTGTAAAAAGCTTGGTAAAATAATCAGCCCATGGATGATGACGAACAATGACATGAATATCAGGATGGGCTTGATGAAAAGCTGCGATGATCAGACGGTTGGCCTCAATTTCTTCAGGAATACCCACCCAATAACTATATTCGATGACGGTTCTGCCGGGAGGTTTGCCAAAGTATAGATGCGATAAAAACCAACGCATTCCGAAGGAGATAGCCAGGATTAATATACCCCACCTTATTACCTTTCCAATAGATTCATTCATCAAAGGTCACACGGTTGATCATAATGTATGTTTTGGTTTTACATAAAGTGAATCGAAGAGTATTTAATTAATAAACTTTATTTATTAAATAATAATATTATTTTTAAAAAGCAAGTTAATTTTTTCAAAGATGCTACTTTTTTTATTTTATTTTTTCAAAATAGCCTTCTGATTATTGGTTTTTTCTATTCAACCATTAAAGAACAAGAATTACTATTAAAAGTTAACAAATGTTATAAAATATAAATTTTTACTTGACAATTGGGTAATTATTTTGTATTTTTTAGTGTACATTTGTTCTCCTATATGGAATTTTGTTCACTATGAAAAATCATCTCACACCCAAACAACAGCAGGTTTTACAGGCCATCAAACAGTTTTATCGTGAGAATGGCTATCCGCCGACCATACGGGAATTGGCGGAATTATTCGGCCAGACCTCGGCAGCTGGCATGCACAAAATTTTACAGGCCTTGCACGAAAAAGGCGCTTTACGGCGCAGTGAGGTCGGCAAGTCCCGCTCATTCATCGTTGCGGACGATTCCCAGGGCAAATCCCACGGCGATCGGGCGCGCCTCCTGCCGATCCTCGGCAAGGTCGCTGCTGGCATGCCGCAACTGGCGGTAGAAGAGCGAGAGGGGGAAATGTACTTGGACTCCGAATGGGTAGGCCAGGAGGACGTTTTCCTCCTGCGCGTCCGCGGCCATAGCATGATCGATGCCAATATCCATGATGGCGACCTTCTGATCGTGCAAATGACGCAAGACTGCCGCAACGGCGATATCATCATCGCCTTGCTGGAGGAAGAAGCCACTGTTAAACGATTTTTTAAGGAGGTCGATCGCATACGCTTACAACCAGAAAATCCAACTATGCAACCGATCTATGTGAATAAAGATGATCCGAATTTCCGGATTATCGGCAAAGTCAAGGGTCTATTAAGAAGGTACTAAGACATGAATGACACCAATCGAATTACAAAGGCATCGATTGATAACTGCCATCGAGCGAACACTCTGCGAATAAACAATCCCGAATGGCTTTTGCAATCAGAGGTAGCAAAAATAAACAGGTTCTATCGGCAACTGGAAAAGTTTGGCTTTACGATCGCTGAGTTTCATGCGTATTTGGATACCCACCACCCCCAACGATCCACGGAGATCCATACGGCATGGGAAAAAATCAACAATGACATCTATGCCCGATTTCTTGATGGACGATTAAAATTGGATGAATTTCGTCAGTGGTGTTCTCACCTATGGCGTTGGAGTGCTAGCATCTGTTCGGCAATTGATTCCTTTCTGAGACAGAGCAAAAATATGCGAAACAATTCTCGTGCTAGACAAAAAGCAGCATAATCAGCGAGTTAAATTCTTTTATGAGCGAGGTGTGTGATGGGAAAATCTTTTAAAACAGATTGGGCGGAGTATTGGGAACAATTTTCGGATTTGGATTTGTTACAATATAAATCCTTTAACCTGGATGAAACCCTTCAAGAAATCGAAAAAGAAGTGGGTTTTAAATTGTTATCGGGCGATCAGATGCAAATCATCGAAGCATTAGAAGAGAGAATCAGCGAATTAAGCAAACTATCGAAGAAAAAATCAGCGTATCAAGTAAGTTTATTTGACTGATTATATTGTAATCATCCCTTATCCCCGTCCTGGCGCCGAGTTGATAAAATTACCCCCTTGCTTCTGTCGACTCGGCGCCTGCCCATATCTGTATCCAATATATAACTCGCCACCATCCTAGTCATCGCTTCCAGCGTCGCACGACCTTCTTTGCGCCCATATCTCTCTCCAACATATAACTCGCCATCAATCGGGCTATCATCAAGTCTTTCGAACCTTACCCTGCAAAATTCATTTGTCAGATTTTTTCAGGATTCGTTTATAAAAACCGGAAGATAAAATAATTGCAAATATTTAGGAAGATTTGTATATTAACATTCAAAGTAATCATCGGCCCGGTGGGGCCATTAGCAAACGATTTATAGTAGATGAAAATAGAATCAACGACTATTGAGGAATCCATGAGTCGCCGTGAACTTGATAAAATTTATGATCCGAAAAAAGTGGAACATCGTTGGTATGCTTATTGGGAAGAGAATGGCCTATTCCATGCTGATGCCCACACCCAAAAGCCCACCTACACGATCATGATCCCACCGCCTAATGTGACCGGCATGTTGACCATGGGGCATATTCTTAACAACACCATTCAGGATCTTTTGATTCGCTGGAAGAAGATGGAAGGTTACGAAACCTTGTGGATGCCCGGCACCGATCACGCAGGTATTGCCACACAAAATAAAGTAGAAGCAGCGCTGTTGTCAGAAAATTTAACCCGACACATGTTAGGTCGGGAGAAATTCCTTGAGCGGGTTTGGGAGTGGAAGGAAAAATTCGGCGGCATCATATTGCAACAATTGCGTAAATTGGGGGCTGCCTGCGATTGGCAACGTGAATGCTTTACCATGGATGAAAATCTCAGTCGCGCCGTGCGCGTCGTATTCGTGCGGCTCTATCAGAAGGGGTTGATCTATCGTGGCGAGCGGCTGATCAATTGGTGTCCACGTTGCCATACGGCCTTAGCCGACGAAGAAGTTAATTATTCCGATGAAGCAGGCAAATTATGGAATATCGCCTATCCCTACAAGGACGGCAAAGGGGAGATCGTTGTGGCCACCACCCGGCCGGAGACCATGTTAGGCGATACCGCCGTGGCTGTCAACCCCGAGGATAGCCGTTACAAACATCTTGTGGGTAAGACGGTTATCCTGCCGTTGATGAACCGAGAGATTCCGGTGATTGCCGATGAACATGCCGATCCGGAGTTTGGTTCTGGTGCGGTTAAAATCACGCCGGCACACGATTTCAATGATTTCGAGGTCGGTCAGCGTCACGGCCTGCCGCGAATTTCCGTGATTGGTCCAGATGGCAAGATGAATGAGCAAGCAGGCATCTATCAAGGATTAGATCGCTTCGAGGCGCGCAAACGAATATTATCCGATTTAGAAAAACTGGGATTACTGCGTGGGGAAGTGGCAAAAACCATCCCCACTCCGAGATGTTACCGATCCAAGGACATCATCGAGCCGTATATGTCCAACCAATGGTTTGTAAAGATGAAGCCATTGGCGGAACCAGCCATCGAAGCGGTGCGTTCGGGACGCATCCGCTTTTACCCCTCGCATTGGCAGGAGACCTATTTCCACTGGATGACCAATATTCGCGATTGGTGCATCAGTCGCCAAATTTGGTGGGGGCATCGTATTCCGGTGTGGTATTGCGAGGAAGGGCACCCGACCGTCAGCGAAAGCACGCCTCAGCAATGTGCGCAATGTGGTCGCACCGTCTTACAACAGGATGAAGATGTTTTGGATACCTGGTTTTCCTCTTGGCTGTGGCCGTTCAGCACCCTGGGTTGGCCGGAGAAAACCGTAGATCTGGCCAAGTTTTTCCCCACCGACACCCTGGTGACAGGCCCAGATATCATCTTTTTCTGGGTCGCGCGCATGATTATGGCCTCTCTTGAATTCATGGGTGATATTCCGTTCCGTGAGGTGTACTTTAACGGCATGATCCGCGACCTCAACGGCGAAAAAATGAGCAAATCCAAAGGCAATTCCCCGGATCCCCTATGGTTAATTGACGGCGCCACCGAAGCCGAAATGGGTGATTTCCCAAAGAAAAATCCCACGTATAAGGGAGGGGTGCCGGCTTATGGCGCTGACGCTGTGCGTCTCACCATGGTGTACCTCACCCCCTTAGGTGGCGACGTCCGCTTTGATCATACCATGGTGGAGATGGGACAGAAATTTTCCAACAAACTATGGAATGCGGCTCGTTTTGTGTTGATGAATCTGGATGAGGAGGAAAAGCTGCTCAGAATCGACGATATTGCCGATGACCAGCTGGAGCTGGCTGATCGTTGGATCCTCAGCCGTTTGCATCACACCATCTCCGTGCTATCGCAATCCTTGCAAGAGTATCGCTTGAACGACGCCACGCATGCTATATATGATTTCATCTGGGGAGAATATTGTGACTGGTATTTAGAGTTGGTAAAAAAGCGACTCTACGATGCTTCGCAACCACAAAAGTGTCATATCGCGCGCTCTCTATCGGCTGGCATTTTGGAGCATATCGTTCGCATGTTACATCCTTTCATGCCCTTCATCACCGAAGAAATCTGGCAATCGCTGCCGCGCGAATTACAGGAAGAACGACCGGTGCGTTCCATTATGTTACAGCCCTTCCCACATGTGGACCAACGGCGCATCGATCCAGAAATTGAGAAGCAGATGGACTTGCTACAGCGCCTCATCGGTGCCATTCGCAACATCCGCGGGGAGATGAACATACCGCCAGCAAAAGAGGCGGAAGTCATCTTTAACAGCGATAATCAACCACATCTGGTTCTACTGCAACGCCATGCCGATTACATCGAAAAACTGGCGCGCATCCGCCAAATACATTACAACCAACCTCGTCCCCAGATCGCGGCCAGCGCTGTGATCGAAGGGATAGAAATATTCGTGCCTCTGGATCATTTAATCGACGTGGAAACGGAAAAATTGCGCCTGCAAAAAGAGATAGCTCGCATCGAAGAACAATTGAGGTTGCTGAACAACAAATTACTCAATCGTGATTTCATCAGCAGGGCTCCCAAAGAAGTCATTCAAAAAGAAGAAAAAAAGAAACAGGATTTCTCGCAGACGTTGCAAAAACTGCAAGAAAGTCTGGCGGTATTAACAGGTAATGGTTAGCTTGGTATTCTATCCTGTTGAGATGAGTGGGCGAAAACGAAATATTTTTTAAACTGTTTGTTAGACGTTCTGTAGGGGGAGAATGCGTTTTGGTCAGATATACGGAACTTGTTTCCTATCATCCAAGTTAATAAAAAAGCATATTAGTGCCATTCGAATAAATATTGATGGTCAATGCCGACACACATTTTTTTGAGCAACCCATCGAAAAGCTGCAAGGCATCGGTTGCAAACGCGCCATGGCGTTACAAGAAGTGGGTATCCAGACCGTCGGTGATTTATTATATTATTTTCCTCGTCGTTACCTGGATCGTTCAACCGTCAGCAAGATCGCTGAATTGCGGCCAGATCAGCAGGCAACGGTGGTGGGCAGAGTAATAGGGTTCGGCCTTAAAAAAGGCAGGCGCAATCGTTTTATATTATCGGTAAGCGATGGAACGGGATATTTATATTGTGTGTGGTTTTCACAACTATCGTATTGGGGGAAGATTTTTCATATCGGTGAATGGCTGGCGTTGAGTGGAAAGGTCGGTTATTATCATGGCCTGCAGATGACCCATCCGGAATTTGATCGATTGGGATTGGTTGGTGAAGGTGATCTGGTTCATACAGGTAAAATTATCCCGTTATATTCATCGAGTGAGGCGTTGGCAAAAGTGGGGTTAGATAGCCGTGGTTTCCGACGCATCATCAGCGATCTATTGAAGCGTTACGGTGATCATATACCAGAGATTTTGCCGGTAGAAAGTTTAGAGCGGTTGAAATTGATCAGTCGTTCACAGGCGCTGTGCCAGATTCATTATCCGAGCGATTTTAATGAACTGGAGCGGGCGCAACAACGATTAAAGTTCGACGAGCTTTTTTTCATGGAGATGCTGGTGGCGCTCCGCAGGCGTCATCATAATAATGTAGGCACCGGTATTAGCTTCGAAAGGGTAGGCGAACAAGTCAAAAAGTTGGTCGAATCGTTGCCCTTTGAACTGACGGCATCGCAAAAGCGGGTATTACGGCAAATCCGTGCTGACATGAAAAGTCCGAAACCGATGAATCGCCTGTTGCAGGGGGATGTGGGATCTGGCAAGACCATCGTGGCATTGATCGCCATGTTGATAGCGGTAGAGAATGGCTATCAGGCGGCGATGATGGCACCCACGGAAATCCTCGCCGAGCAGCATTATTTAACCCTGCGAGGGTATTTGCAGCACCTGCCCATCGAGGTGGCGCTATTAATGGGCGGTCAATCGCGGGGCGAGCGCGAGGACATCTTACAGCGGGTCGCAAACGGCCTGGTGCACATCGTTGTAGGCACCCACGCTTTGATTCAGGAGGGGGTGACCTTTCATCAATTAGGGCTGGTGATCATCGACGAGCAGCACCGTTTCGGAGTGATGCAGCGCGCGGAATTGCGCGAAAAAGGCCTGAACCCCGACGTGTTGGTCATGACCGCCACTCCCATTCCGCGCACGTTGGCCATGACCGTCTATGGCGATTTGGACATTTCGGTGCTGGACGAATTACCGGCCAATCGCCGGCCAGTGAAGACCTACTGGCGCAGCGAAGGCCAGCGAGCCAAAGTTTATCAATTTGTGCGCAAACAAGTCGCTGAAGGCGCACAGGCTTATATCGTTTTCCCTCTGGTTGAAGAAACGGAGAAATCGGATTTAAAAGCTGCCACCGATAGCTACCGCCGCATGCAAGAGACGTTTTTCAAGTCGTTTCGCCTGGGTTTGCTGCATGGCCGCATGCGGCCGGAGGAAAAAGAAGAGGTGATGACGGCCTTTAAGAATCAGCAACTGGATATTTTGGTCAGCACCACCGTCATCGAAGTGGGCGTAGATGTGCCGAATGCGACGTTGATGGTGATCGAACACGCCGAACGGTTTGGTTTGACGCAATTACATCAATTGCGCGGCCGTGTTGGCCGAGGCGAAAAACAATCTTACTGCATCCTCATCTCCTATGGAGAACTCTCTGCCGAGGCGCGAACAAGGTTACAAACCATGACGCAGACCAATAATGGGTTCGAGATCGCGGAGGTGGATCTACAGCTGCGGGGACCAGGCGAATTTTTTGGAACCAAACAACACGGACTACCGGAGATGAAGATAGCAGATCCCAGCAAAGACATCGAACTATTGCGGTTGGCTCGTGACGAAGCCTTTCGCATCATCGAAGAGGATCCACAACTCTTGCGCCAGGCCGATGAAGGATTACGACGACATTTTATTAAAAATTATCAGGAAAAATTCGGCCTGGCATGGATCGGCTGATCTTTTAAAGAAAGCTATTCTGAAAAACCAGACTCGTAGCAGAAAGGTGTACTTTGTCTGTGAGGTAATGGATGGAAGAGAAGGAAAAACTTTATAATGCCTTGTTCTTTAATCTGGTAATGATGTTCCATGCCTCTGCCATGCAGAGCATGGGAAAATTGAAAAACCCCATCACCGATAAAGTGGAGAGGGATTTGCAGCAGGCCAAAATGTCTATCGACATGCTCGACATGCTGGCTGAAAAGACCAAAGGCAACCTGAACGAAGACGAGAGCAAATTCTTGATCCATCTCATCGATGAGTTAAAACTCAATTACGTGGATGAAGTAAATAAAGACAAGCAGGCACCACAACCTACTGAAACAAAGGATGAAACCGAGCCCCCAAAAGCATCATCGTGAAGTCTGGGATCGATTTTGGCGACGGAATCGTCAGATTGATCAGGTTTATTCCAATGCCGAACGGGTGGCGGGGCAGTTACGGCGATTGGGTCCGCTTATGGGGAAAAAAGTGGTAGAAGTGGGCGCCGGTTCCGGCCGCGATAGCCTGGCCCTGGCTGCCGAGGGGGCGATCGTTACCATGCTGGATTATTCGCAGGACGCTTTGCAATTGATGCGCGAGCAAATCCGGCAATCCCATATAAAAGTCCAGTTGATTTGCGGCGACGCCTTCCATCTGCCGTTCAAAGATGGCAGTGTGGATGTGATCTTTCATCAAGGACTTTTAGAACATTTTACCAATCCCGAAGGCATCCTGAAGGAGAACCATCGCGTACTCAAGCCCGGTGGCTTCGCTTTGGCAGATGTTCCACAAAAATATCATCTATATACAGTGGTCAAACACCTTTTGATTCGTTTGAATAAATGGTTTGCCGGTTGGGAAACCGAATTTTCGCTCCATCAATTGCAATCCCTTTTTCGGCAAGCGGGGTTTACTATATATGCAAGTTATGGCGATTGGATGCGGCCCAGTTTTCTCTATCGCGCCCTGCGGCAAATGTTGAAACCATTTTCTTTGCACTTGCCGCTCTATCCCAAATCCCTACTGGGGCTGGCAAACCTCCGGGCAAAGATGCGTCAAAGGCTTTACCGAAAGGCATGGTCTTTCTATACCTATATGGATATCGGTGTGATTGGCAAAAAGGCTTGATGAACGGAAAGCAGCGATTTAAATATAATATTTTGGTGATCAATTGGCAAGATATTCGTAATCCGTTAAGCGGCGGCGCTGAGGTACACTTTCATGAAATCTTTAAACGCGTCGCGGCTTTAGGACACACAGTGACGCTATTATGTTGTGAGTTTCCTGGAGCAGCCCATGAGGAAATCATCGATGGCGTCCGTATCATCCGCCGCGGTCAGCGGCCGCTGTTCAATTATTACGTACCGCGAGCCTATCGCCAATTACGCCGACAAACCCCGTTCGACCTTGTCATCGACGATCTGAACAAGATTCCATTTTATACGCCGCTCTTTGTCAGAGAAAAGTTATTGACTATTGTGCATCATTTTTTCGGTCGCAGCATCTATTTGCAGACGAGCTTTCTGCCCGCCAGTTATGTGTATCTGGCAGAAAAATTGGTACCGTTGATTTACCGCCACGTTCCTTTCGCCTGCGTATCGGAAAGTACCCGTGAAGAGCTGCGCCGCCTGGGTATCCGTTCGCCTATCGATATTCTTCCCAACGGCGTCGATACTTCGGATTATCGCATGATGCCAAATTTGCAAAGCAAACAACCGTTAATCGGATATTTAGGGAGAATAAAAAAATATAAGAGTGTGGAACATCTGCTTCAGGCGCTGCCATTGATCCGAAAAGCATTTCCGGATGTGAAATTACTGATCATCGGGGAGGGAGATCATCGTCCACACCTGCAAAGTATGGTAGAAGAAATGGGATTGTCTGCGGCTGTGGAGTTTACCGGTATGGTTTCTCATGAGGAAAAGATAAACTATTTGAATAGACTCTGGTTAGCAGTTAATCCCTCCCCAAAAGAAGGGTGGGGTTTGACGGTGATCGAGGCCAATGCCTGTGGCGTGCCGGTAGTAGCGGCCGAGTCACCGGGCTTGCGAGATTCGGTTCGCCACGAACAAACCGGACTGTTGTATCCTTATGGCGATATCGACAAGCTGGCAGAAAATGTCATCCTGCTGTTAAAAGACGCCGAAAAGAGACGACGCTTGGGCAAAGCGGCACGGGCTTGGGCGGAAATGTTCTCGTGGGATCAATCGGCAAAAAAAGCGTTGGAAATCATCGCGAAAACATGTGGATATTAACCTGGAGATTCGTATGCAAAAGTACAAATTATTTCATCGGTTGGCTGCGGTTTTTGCCTTTCTCGTGACTTTTATCGTTTATATGCGCACCATTGCGCCTACTGTTTCTTTTTGGGATTGTGGGGAATTCATTGCTTGTTCGTATCTGTTGGCGGTGCCCCATCCACCGGGCGCCCCTTTCTATCTGCTGTTGGGGCGATTGTTCAGCATGCTGCCCATTGCCGGCGATATTGGCTTGCGGGTAAACATTCTCTCGACCCTGGCCACGGCTCTCACCATCATGCTCACCTATTTGATCATCGTGCGCTTGATCAAACAATGGCGCGGTGAGCCAAAAGATGGCGGTGATGTTTTGATCCTCATTGCCAGTGGCCTGATTGGCGCATTAGCCTTTGCCTTCACCGACACGCTCTGGTTCAACGGCGTCGAGGCAGAAGTGTATGCCATTAGTATGCTAATCACTGCTGCCATCGTCTATCTGATCCTCGTGTGGTTGGAAAAGGCCGAACAAAAGGGCGCCGAGAGGTATCTGTTGCTCATCGCTTATCTCACCGGCCTGGCTATTGGCGTCCATCTTTTGATGATTTTGGCACTACCAGCTTTGGCGCTGGTGGTTTATTTCAAACGTTTGGAGATAACCAAGCAAAAACTCACCTTGAAAAATTTCTTCCTCTTTGGCGCCATCACCTTGTTGATTTTTTTGGTCATCTATCCGGGGGTGGTGCAATACATCCCCATTATGGCGGGCGAGTTGGGATTGTGGTCGCTGTTGGTCTTATTCCTCCTGGTCATCTTTGCCGCTTATTGGGCCATCAGCAATAACCGTCGCTGGCTTGCCCTGGGCTTCATGTGCTTGACGTTGATATTGGTTGGCTATTCCACCTATGCGATCATTTATATCCGTTCTGGTCTCAACCCAGCCATCGATGAAAACGATCCCGAAACACCTCAACAGATGGTAAAATATCTCAACCGGGAGCAATATGGCACTTGGGGCACGTTTCCACGCCGCTACCCAGGCCTGCCGATGGAGTGGCAATTCAAGCAGCAGTATCCCAATCGTAGCTATGCCACCTATCAATGGGGCAAGCAGATGGACTTTCTCTGGAATTATCAGATCCTCAAGATGTACATTCGTTATTTTGGCTGGCAATTCATCGGCAAAGGCACGACTTTGGGGAGAGACGGCTTTATCGCCGAAAACATCACCACCAAAGGTCTCTATGGCTTGCCTTTTTTGATCGGATTAATCGGTTTGCTCTATCACTTCAAACGCGATTGGCGGCATGCCAGCAGCATTCTAACCTTGTTTATCATGACTGGTGTGGCCATTGTCATCTATCTCAATCAAGAAGATCCCCAACCGCGCGAACGAGATTATGTCTATGTCGGTTCCTTTTTCGCCTTTGCCCTCTGGATTGGAATTGGCATCTCGTCTATTTTGGAATGGCTGAAAGACAAATTTTATCTTCGCAGCCATCGAGCCACCGTTCCTTCAGAACAGGAAGAGAAATCACCACGTTCTAATCTGCTCTTCTATGGTATGAGTACGATTGCGGTGCTGGTGTTGGTGTTGATCTTACCCATCAATCTTATCGCGCACAATTTCGCCAGCCACGATCGCACGGGTAATTATGTTGCCTACGATTATTCGTATAATATTTTGCAGTCGTGCGAACCCAACGCTATCTTGTTCACCAATGGCGATAACGATACGTTTCCGTTGTGGTTTTTACAATATGTCTATAATATTCGCCCCGATGTACGCGTCGTCAATCTCAGTTTACTGAACACCAGCTGGTACATCAAACAATTGAAAAATCAAGAACCCAAAGTGCCCATCTCATTAACGGATGCACAAATCGACCAGCTCGATCTCATCCCCTGGGAGAAACAAAAGATAAAGATTCCGGTGCCACCCAAAGTACGCAACGAGGCTTTCAATGAATTGATCACCATGGGCGGACGGGCGACTTTGACTGATAGCCAGATACCCACCGAATTAGAAGTGGAGGTCACTCCCACTATTTTTCAACGGGCGTTGCGGGTTCAGGATTATATGATCTTGAACATCATCTATGCCAATCAGTGGCGCAAGCCGATCTACTTTGCCGTCACCGTTTCCGACGACAATAAAGTGAATCTGGAAAAGTGGCTGCGCATGGATGGGCTCACCTTCAAGCTGGTGCCGATGGATGGTGATGTCATTGCCACCCAATTGTTGCAAAGAAATCTCTTCGAAATATTTCAATACCGCGGGCTGAATGATCCATCCGTCTACTATGATGATAATGTTAAAGGACTGCTGCAAAATTACCGAGCCGCCTTTTTGCGCTTGGCTCAGGAATATTTTATGAGTCAACAGAAGGACAAGATGATCGAAGTGCTGGACAAGATGGAGCAAATCATGCCCGAAGCGGTCATTCCGGCGCCGGACTATCGCCTGTCGTTGCGCATCGGCCAATTGTACGATCTAGCTGGACGCACGGACGAACTCATCAAACGTGCTGAAGTCATCGTAGCCCAACAGCCGGACAATGCCATGGCCTATGGCTATTTGGTGTCGACATTGAGCCGCATTGGCAATCATCAGCGCGCCGTGGAATTGTTAGAGGATTGGATCAAGCGCCACCCCGACGATCGTGAAGCGCAAGTACGACTGGAAGAAGAGCGTAAATTGATCAGCATGAAATAATCGATTGACTTTCATACTCGACAACGGCGGCTATCTTTTGGTAAAAAAATACGCAACTCCTTTGCTCAAATTGGCCATCAGCGGTGGCCTCATCTATTACATTTTGCGCAGCATCGGTTTGCAGCGGCTCAAGCAACAGTTGATGCAAGCTTCCTGGCAGGGTGTGTTGCTGAGCTTTGTGATTTTCGTCATCAGCAATGTTTTGGGCGCCCTGCAATGGCATTTACTGCTGCGCACCAAAAAGATTAACCTCCCCTTTTTGCGGGTGTTGTCCTATTATCATGTTGGCTTGTTCTTTAATAATTTCCTTATCGGCAACATTGGCGGCGATGTCGTGCGTGTGCTCGATATCCGCCGATCGGTCGGAAGAGAAAAAGGGGCGTTGGCAACGGTGTTCTTTGATCGTCTCATCGGTTTTTTTGCCATGTCAACCCTGGCCTTGATGGCAATAGCTATCATCGCCCATCGACTGATATCGGAAGATGCGATCATTTTCATCGTCGTGATCTTTTTGGTTTGGGTGCTGGCTGTCTTATTTCTCTTTCAAAAGCAGTTTGCACGCATGTTCGCATGGATATTCAGATCACTGTTATCCAAAGGGCTACACGTAAAAGCCAAAGCCTTTTACGAGAGTCTGGATGATTATCGCCGACAGAAAAAAGTGCTGTTAAAAATATTTTTGCTTTCCCTATTAATTCAAACGATGCGCATTATGACCCATGTCACTGCCGCGAATGCCATCGGCGTGGATATTTCCTGGCACTATTTCTTTTTCTTCATCCCCCTCGTGGCGCTTGCCGCCAGCTTGCCCATATCCATTGGTGGGCTGGGGGTGCGCGAGCAGAGTGCCATGACGTTGTTCGCGCAGGTGGGCGTGGCAGCGGCACAGACCGCAGCTTTTGAGTTCCTGGCGTATTTGATCAGCGTGTTGGCTACATTGCCGGGAGGAGTGATTTTTGTGCTGCGGCGTGAGCATCGATATTAGCGACAATTATCCATAAGAAAGGATCGTTTATGGCCAAAGTAGCCATCATCATGGGCAGTTCATCGGATGCAGAGGTCATGGGGGCGGCCACAGAGTTTCTAGACTATTTCGGCATCGAATATGAAATCAGAGTTTTGTCGGCACATCGCAACCCAGAGGCGACGGTCGCCTTTGTAAAAGAAGCGGAACAAAAAGGATTTTGTGCCATCATCGCGGGTGCGGGAATGGCAGCGCATCTGCCGGGGGTGGCAGCAAGTTATACCACGCTGCCCGTCATCGGGGTGCCGCTGTCGGGATCGGCTTTAAACGGCGTCGATGCACTCTATTCCATTGTGCAGATGCCCAAGGGTGTGCCAGTAGCGACGATGGCCATCGGCAAGGCAGGGGCTGCCAATGCCGCCATTTTTGTGGCGCAGATACTGGCCTCCCAGGAGCCATCGATCAAAGAGAAATTATTGCGATTTCGCCAAAACGGCTGCAAAATCTAAGGTGTTTTCATGAAAGTCATCATCTGCGGTTGCAACGGCCTTTTAGGACAAAAACTAGTGGCGGCAGCGCCATCTGATGTCGAGGTATTGGGAATCGACCTGCATGAAAAAGCTCGAGGGGATTCCAGGCAGCTATATCAAAAGTTGGATATCAGCGAACGCCGTTCGTTAACAAAACTCGTGCGTCATTTCCGGCCGGATTGGGTCCTCAATGCCGCGGCCTATACAGACGTAGATGGTGCGGAAACGGAACGTGCCTTGTGCTGGCGCGTCAACGTGACCGCAGTGGAAAACTTGGTCTATGCTTGCCGTAAGGTTCATGCGAAAATCGTCCATGTTTCAACCGATTATATCTTCGATGGCACCAACGGCCCGTATCGAGAAGAAGATTTCCCCAATCCCATCGGTTATTATGGTCGATCCAAACTGGCTGGGGAGAATGTATTAAAAGCTGGCGATGTTGAATTTGCTATTGCGCGCACCATGGTGCTCTATGGAAAGGCTGAGGGAGTACGTGCCAATTTCGTAACCTGGCTCATCGCCAAATTGCAGGCCGGCGAGCACGTCCGGATCGTCACCGATCAATTCGGCAATACCACCCTGGCAGAAGAATTAGCCGCTGGCTTATGGGCCATCGTCGAAAAATCGAAAGCGGGCGTCTTTCATATAGCCGGCAGGGAAATCATCGACCGCTATCATTTTGCTTTGAAAATCGCCCATGTGTTTGGGTTGAATGCCGACCTCATCCATCCCATCACCACTGCGGAATTGGCCCAGGCAGCTCCTCGGCCGATGCGCTCCGGCTTAGTGGTCGATAAAGCCCTCAAAGAACTTGGAATCGAACTGAGCGACGTGGAAGGCGGCTTGCGCAAGTTCAAACAACAATTTGTTTTAGATGCGTCAGGGAGCCCATCGTGAAAATCTTGGTAATCACACCGACTTATAACGAGCGACAAAACATCTCCTCTTTTATTCGCGCGATCTTGCAGCAAGACATCGAGGGACTGGAAATTTTGGTGGTTGATGATAATTCCCCTGATGGCACCGGAGAGGTGGTGAACAAGATCACCAAGCGGCATAAAAATGTGCATTTGCTCAGTCGTGAAAAAAAGATGGGACTGGGCACAGCCTATGTGGCCGGATTTAAATATGCCTTGCAACATGGATTCGAGCGCATCATCGAGATGGATGCTGATTTTTCCCATGACCCCAAGGACATCAAGCGTCTGCTGGCAGCTACTGAAAACGCCGATATCGCGATTGGATCGCGATATGTCGATGGTGTCAACGTTGTCAATTGGCCATTGCGGCGGTTGTTGTTGAGCCTTTTCGCCAATCGCTATACAAGAATGATCACCGGCCTGCCCATTCACGATTGTACTGCTGGCTTTAAATGTTTCCGAAGAGAGGTGCTGGAAGCGATCGACCTCGATGCCATCGAATCAGATGGATATTCATTCCAGATCGAGATGAATTTCCGCGCCTATCATAAGGGGTTCAAGATTGTAGAGATACCCATCGTCTTTATCGATCGCGCGGCAGGTTCCTCGAAAATGTCCAAACGCATCGTGCGCGAAGCGATTTGGATGGTCTGGCGGCTGAAATTCATGCAGCTAATGGGCAAACTCTGACGCCTCATTCAACCTATCATCTTCGCAAAGGAAACATCCCCAAAGGAGAGGAAATCAAAAAGCCTTCGTAACGTGTTCATGATAAGGTTGTTCGGAGAAGAATAATTCTACAATTTAATCAATGGCAGGTCGAAAATGAAATGAGGGGATACAGCGGCAATACTTTTGCCTAAATACAATTGGTTTCGCTGATTTTACACAAGTAAAGTGCGCTATACTTTTCGGAAAATCCAGCTGGTGATGTCCCTCACCTCACACGATGGTTCTTTTATGGGAGCCGGAGAGGCTGTTCTCTAACATAAGCCGCAAGCCTTGTTCACAGGACAGCAGCGGTGTTTGCAGGATGCTGGCAGCGAGATCGGAGCAGAGCGATACATCTCGTGGACGGGGCGCCGGCGGCTGATCCTCTGTCATCGATGCAGGCAGCAACAAAGAGGCGTCGTAACCGGCGATGCGACACAGTTTCTGACCGAAGGAGAAGCGATCGATGCGCTCTGGGCCGCCACAATGCAGGATGCCGGTGAATCGACTCTCAGCCAGTTCGATCAGAATCTTGGCTAAATTATCGACCAAAATCGGCGTTCGATATTGATCGACATATAAACGGACCGGTTGTTCTTGCGATAATTGATTTTCGATCCACTGAGAAAAAGAGGTGCCGCCCAGGCGGGGTCTTCCATAGATTAACGCGGCACGAACGATGACGTAATTGTCATAATTTTGAGTGATGTACTTTTCTGCTGCCACTTTGGTACAGCCATAGACCGATAGAGGAGAACAGTCATCGCTCTCACGATAGTAGCCGCGACTGCCATCGAAAACCATATCGGTGGATAGAAAGATAAAGCGGGCGTTGATCTGGCGACTAAAATCTAACAGCGTTTGCGTGGCTTGGGTATTCACGGCAAAAGCCAGATCGGGATTTTTTTCACAGGTGTCGAGATTAGCCATGGCGGCCGCATGGATGACCACCTCCGGCCGAACGCGTAATAAGCAACTTTTTACGGCTGTTTTATCGGTAAGTTCCAAAGGTTCAAGGTCGGGATGAAACGGTGGAAAAGTATGACACAGGCCGTGAGCATCTGCCTGTTGTCGTGCCAACCACCAAACATGGCCACCCAAAAACCCACCGGCACCAGTGATGAAGTATTTTTTCATGCAATTACTCGATAAGATAAAAATATTTTCTATAACACCTCTTCAATGGTAGCATCAGTAAATCCATTTAAAAGTAAGAAAAAAATTATCGAATTCAAATTTCTAAATATAGATAATACCCAAAAAACCTTAACTTTTGGGTATAGGCAATTGTATTTGATTTCACAAAAGGATGGCAAGTAGCACATGATGAATGAAGTTGGGTTTTCATCACTGACAAAGATTTTTGTTTGTCTTCTTTTCCTTTTTTTGCAATTAGCGTGCGATAGGGAACAAAAATATCCCTCGCAAATCGAGAGCGTGGGTTCGCAATCAGAGGCCAGCCTCTCATGGATATGTCGTGAAGGTTTCATACGCAGCGGCGAGACATTACAAAAGCTGCTCAGCCGCGAAACGAACAACCGGTTGGAAGCGAACCAGGCCATCGCTGCTTTTTCATCGGTGTTCGATGTTCGCTCACTGAAAGCTGGAAACAAATACCGCCTCTGCACCGACTCCTCTGGAACGATTCAGCGTTTTATCTATTATCTCGATAAAGAACGCGAAGTCAGGGTATATCGCGATTCGCTGGGAACGCTTCAGGCGCAGATTTACAGCAAACCCGTGCGGGTCATGATCAATTCTTTGCGAGGTATAGTCTATAGCACGTTATACGAGGCCATCATCCATTGTGGCCATTCCGATGCTTTGATTGTGGCTTTTAGCGATGTCTTTCAGTGGGATATTGACTTTTTCACCGATCCACGAGTAGGGGATGAGTTTGTGATTGTGTTCGAAAGCATCTATCTGGAGGATCCTCATCGGCCTGATAGTTTGGGCGAATGGGTAGGCTATGGCCGAGTGTTAGCCGGACAGTATCGTTCTCAGAACAAGGATTATACCGCTATTTATTTCAAAGGAACAGACAAAGAAGGTGGCTATTATGATCTGGAAGGGCGTTCATTTCAAAAAACGTTTTTAAAATCGCCGCTGAATTATCGCCGCATCAGCTCGTTCTTTTCCGCGGGCAGGTTACATCCAATTCTGAAGACGGTTCGTGCGCACACTGGTGTTGATTTTGCCGCACCCACCGGCACGCCGGTATCGGCCACTGCTGATGGCACTATCATCGATAAAGGGTATGATGCGAGCATTGGCAACTACATAAAAATCCGGCACAAGAATCCCCATTTTATCACCCTATATGGACATTTGGATGCTTTTGCCAAGGGCCTAGAAAAAGGCGCGGTGGTAAAACAACGGGATATTATTGGATACGTCGGCAGCACGGGTCTGGCTACGGGGCCCCATCTCCATTACGCCTTTTATGAAAACGGTCAGCCCCTCAATCCATTAAGGATCAAGAATAGCGCTGGAGACCCGATTGCTGTTGTCTATCGCGAAGCCTTTGAGAGGACCAAGGAGGATATGCAACGCCGTTTGGCAATGGCCATCCGTGCGAATCGAGAGATAATTCATCGGTTGACCTATCGTGACCGTTATGGCATCGGTGTATCAGGATTGCCGCAACCGTAATGGCTTCACATATTGGCTTTCGGCCGCCGCTGCCCAAATTGCAGAGCACAGGGTGCATTTTTCGAGACGATCTGTTTCAGTTCTTTGCAATAAAGGGCGGCAAAGGTACGACAGCTATTGGCACCGTCAAGGTGCTCTTCTTGAGGAAAAGCGGCATGTTCACATCTCAGATCGCAAAATTTGATGTTAGCCGTGGTCACACCGGCATTTTTATCGCTCATGAAAATTATTCTTCCTATCCTGATTGGTTATTATGAAACTAAATCTTCTCACTGTTGGGAAACCAACCGATCCCCATTATCTGGCCTTGTGCGAAGAATATATATGGCGCATCTCCCATTACCTGCCCATGCAGTGGCAGACTATCAAACCCATAAGAGTAAAAGCGCTTTCTGAGGAACAAGTCCGCTGCAAAGAGGCGGATCTCTTGGCGGGCAAAATTGCCTCCGGCCAGTTTATCGTCGCCTTAGATCGGCGTGGCATGGAATACGATAGTGAACAATTTGCCCATTGGCTGCAAAATTGCCTTCAAAAAACGAGTAAATCCGTCCTTTTTATCATCGGTGGCCCCTTCGGCTTGCATCCAACCGTACTGAGCAGGGCACATGCGACCGTTTCTTTGTCGCGTCTTACCTTTGCCCATGAATTAGCAGCACTTGTTTTTCTGGAACAACTTTATCGGGCTTTAAATTTCTTACATGGCGGAAAATACCATAAATAAAAAGACCGTTTAGCATTAAACGGTCTAGGTGAAAAATTCGTCGCTGAATTATTCCATCGATGGTTAAAAACGACTTTTACGCTTCGTCGGAAACGCTTTCGCTATGGTATTATTCAAGAATTTCCAAAGTGGCATGTTTACCAGCTTTACGCGACACCGCACTCAACAACACGCGGATAGCATGCGCAGTTCTGCCATTTTTGCCAATCACTTTGCCCATATCCGGCTGCGCGACGCGTAATTCATATACGACGGTGGTTTCTCCGTAAACTTCTGAGACCTTGACTTCGTCTGGATTATCAACCAGATGTTTAACGATGTACTCTACGAATTCTTTCATCGGTGGTTCCCCTTCCTGATAGCGTTAGCAACCAAACATCTAATTATCTGGATGATCTCCTCAAAAACATGAGAAGGTATATTTTTATAATTTAAATATATTATCTTCCATTCTTAATGTCAAGTGAAAAATGAAAAATCTTTTTTTAATTTTTATGGGAAATTTAAATCCTAAAAGCTCAGGATATCAACTGAAAATAAAAAGTAGGTATCCTATGCCATGATCCCTAAATGATAAACATTTCAGGTGAAGCCATCATCTATTGCATTCAACTCAATCACTGATCATAGCGATTGATAAAGGCAATAGAGAATCTTCTTGAGTAAATGCACCATTCGCTCATGGCCGTGATTTTTTATTGATTTAAAGATTATTTTTTATTAATTTAATTAATTCTTTTAGATGAATAATCATTTGCGAGACCCCATGCATCATCAGCGAAAGTAAATATTTTCGGGTTTCTATCGAATATCAATAACTAAAAAGTAGCTAAAGGTTGGGTTAATTTATACATCTTAAATCTTCATGCAAAAAGAATACATCCGAAATTTTTGTATCATCGCCCACATCGATCATGGCAAATCGACTTTGGCCGATCGTTTGTTAGAGATTACCGGCACACTGAGTAAATATGAGATGAAAGACCAGGTGCTGGATAGTATGGATTTAGAGCGCGAACGCGGTATCACTATCAAGATGCATCCTATCACGATGGAGTATAAATATCGCGACGAGCAGATTTATATTTTAAATCTCATCGATACGCCGGGACACGTGGATTTTACTTATGAGGTATCGCGTAGTTTGGCTGCATGCGAAGGGGCACTGTTGGTGGTCGATGCCTCGCAAGGCATTGAAGCGCAGACCGTCAGTAATCTCTACATGGCAATCGAAAACAACTTGGAAATCATCCCTGTCATCAATAAAATCGACCTTCCCAATGTCGATATCGATCGAGTAAAACACCAAATCATTGACCTCTTGGGTTGCCATGAAGAGGAGATCTTATTAGCCAGCGCCAAAGCGGGAATCGGCATCGAGGCAATATTGCAAGCGGTTATCGAACGCATCCCGCCGCCGCAGGGCGATAGTAATAAACCCACACGGGCCCTGATTTTCGACTCTTATTTTAATGCTTATCGCGGAGCCGTGGCCAATGTTCGTGTGGTCGAAGGGAGCCTCTATCAAAACCAAAAAATAAAATTTTTTTCTACTGGCAAAGTTTTTGAAGTTCAAGAAGTTGGCATCTTGCGATTAAAACAGATTAAAAAAGAGCGGTTAGAGGTTGGCGAAGTAGGATATGTCATTGCTGGGGTCAAAGAAGTAAAGGACACCAAAGTAGGCGATACCATCACCTCTGCCGATAATCCGGCATCGGAGCCGTTGCCAGGGTATCGCGAAGTGCAGCCGATGGTCTTTTGCGGACTGTATCCATCCATCGCGGAAAATTATGAAGAACTGCGGGCAGCCTTAGAAAAATTAAAGTTGAACGATTCAGCCCTGTGGTACGAGCCGGAGAACTCATTGGCCTTGGGATTCGGCTTTCGTTGTGGTTTTCTCGGTCTGTTGCACATGGAAATCGTGCAGGAACGCTTGGAACGGGAGTATGATCTGGATCTGGTCACCACTGTGCCTAACGTCGAATATCACGTGTATACTAAGCAGGGCAAAAAATTAGTGATGGACAATCCGGCTAATCTGCCTCCACCCCATGAGATCGATCACGTTGAAGAACCATACATCCGAGGCAGCATCGTCACCCCCTCGGAATATATAGGCAGCATCATGACCATTTCTCGTGAGCGCCGCGGTAACTACATAAATACCGAATATGTGGACAAATCCCGCGTCAACATGCACTATGAATTCCCCTTGGCAGAGGTCATTTTCGATTTTTACGATAAACTAAAATCCGTTTCCCGCGGCTATGCCAGTTTCGATTACGAATTCATCGGTTTTCGCGAAAGTCCGGTAGTGAAACTGGATATCTTGCTGAATGGCGAATCAGTCGATGCATTATCGGTCATTGTCCATCGCGACAAGGCTTACGAGTGGGGTCGGCATGTATGTGAAAAATTAAGGGAGCTCATTCCCCGCCAACAATTTGAGGTAGCCATTCAAGCCGCCATTGGCAGCAAAGTGATAGCGCGCGAGACGGTGCGGGCGTTGCGCAAAAATGTCACCGCCAAATGTTACGGCGGCGACATCACCCGAAAACGCAAACTGTTAGAAAAACAGAAGGAAGGCAAAAAGCGCATGAAACAACTCGGACACGTACAGGTGCCACAAGAAGCCTTTCTGGCCATTTTGAAAACTTCCTGAGTAAAAGCTCATTTGACAGGATATTTCGATTATCATTCGATAGGGCTAAAGGCCAAATCACCACGAGAGCTACCTTTAAAGAGGCTTGATAAGATATTTAGATGATTATCCGATAGGGCGTTTAGCAGAAAAATTTCGTTGCTCACCCAGTGGTTACTAAGGCGCTGGTTTAGCCTAATAAAATAAAGGATTCACCTATGCTGCAAGTCGAGCATCTGAGCAAACGTTTTAATGGTCGTGCGGCTGTCATCGATTTGAATCTACAAATCGGCAACGAACTATTCGTCTTTTTGGGACCAAACGGTGCGGGCAAGACCACTTCCATCAAGATGATGACCGGACTGCTCCATCCTGATGAGGGGAGGGTGATGATCGCAGGTTACGATTTGCAGCAAAATCCTATTGCGGCAAAAAAAATATTCGGTTTGGTGCAGGAGCAACCGGTGCTATACGACAAATTGACTGCGCGCGAATTTGTCTTGTTCATCGCCCGACTCTATCAAACGCCCTATGCTGAGGCGATCCGTCGCATGCAGCAGCTTTTTGAGATATTCGAAATCGATTCACGCGCCAACGAATTGATCGAGGATTTTTCCCACGGCATGAAACAAAAAGTAGCGCTTACCGCCGCGTTGGTGCATGAACCGCAGATATTGTTCTTGGATGAACCCACCGTCGGCTTGGATCCGAAAGCAGCTCGCCATCTCAAGGACTTGCTGCGAGGACTGGTACGACGAGGCACCACTGTCTTCATGTCCACCCATATTCTCGAAGTGGCAGAACGGATGTGCGATCGGATCGGCATCATCCACAACGGTAAACTCATCGCCTTAGGCACATTGCCAGAATTGCGGCAGACCATAGGTGCCGAAACCGCCAGCCTGGAGGATATCTTTCTGCAACTTACCGGCTCCACACAATTGGACGAAGTGGAGGAATATTTAAAAGAAAATTGAGCCAATGCTAACGCTATTGCTGAAAAATCGTTTCCACTGTTGGATAAATTCTCTGCGCACAGGCCGATCCAAGAAAAGACGACGGCGTATCTTGGGCTATTTTAGCTTACTGCTCATCCCGATCATCATCTTTTTGAATTTTCTTTTTACTTATCGTACCGTCTTGGCCGAAATGGCGGATGGGGAAACATGGCTTTACCTCATTTTCAGCGCTTCGATGCTGGGGTTATTCCTTATGATGGTATTCAGTGCGCTGGCTATTGTTATCCATTCTCTGTTTTTATCCAAAGATTTATCGCTACTATTGTCATCGCCGCTGAGTATCCATACCATTTTCCAATACAAACTCATCGAGGCCATCATGGCCAACTCAACGTTGTTCTTCTTTGTCGGTTTACCGTTAATCATCGCTCTGGGTATGGCGTTCCATCTTTCATGGATTTTTTATTTTTATGCCATCTTTTGCTGTATTCTCTTTATTTGTATACCGATTGGTGTGGCGGCCACGCTGACGATCGTTCTCATCAATTTCATGCCAGCACAACTGGCGAAAAGGTTGGCGACGATTGTCTTCAGCTTTTTATCGTTGCTCATTTGGTTGGGGTTGCAGTACCTCCAGCCGCAGCGCATCCAGTACCATTCCGGCGTTTATTCGGCAACGGCGGCGCAGATGATTCAGTCCAAGGCGGCCATTTATGCATCGTTTATTCCTTCGCAATGGTTTAGTAATGCATTGTTCGCTCTCATCCGATCGGATATGAAGATGTTGCTGATCAATACCGCCTTATTAGTCACCATATGTTTGGCGCTCTATGGTCTCTCCGCTCCGCTGCTACAACGGACCATGAGCCGTGATCTTTTCAGCGGTAAAATGGGTCACTTACGAATAAAATCGGCTGCCATCGAAAAAGGTGCGAGGCCCACCGCCCAAAATGCAATTAGGTCGCCTCTACTTTTCTCGATGTGGTGGAAAGATATAAAAATCTTATTTCGTGATAGTCGCTTCAACATGCAAATTTTCCTCTATCTGGTCATCATGATCCTCGCGCCCTTAATCGGATCGAGTCGAGACGGCGAAGTTCTGGATCGCTGGCAACCGTACATGTCTCATTTCTATCTCTTGATATTTTCAGCCCTCATGGCCAGCAGTTGGGCAGCCAGACTCCTTCCAGCTGAAGGGTTGAGCTTTAGTTATCTGCTCTGTGCTCCTCAACGCCGGCGCATGTTTATTCTATCCAAATTATTCGTCGCTTCCTCGGTGACGTTATTCTGCGGTTTTCTGGCACAGACTATTTCGCAATTCATCCGACCGGCACCCATGGCCATAGTGGTGCATGTCTTTCTGGCTTTATTAGCCGTCATTCTTGCAAGTAGCGGCATTGGCATCGTCTTGGGCGCCTATTTTGCCATTTATCAATGGGATCACCCAAAACGAATGTTGTCTACAGGTGGCAATGTAAGTTATATGCTCATTACCCTTTTGATGCTGGGGATATACATCCTCATCCTTATCGCAGGTGCAAGTATTTTTTCTATTCAAATCTCCTTGTTTTTTCTTATATTCTTATCTCTCATAACCATAGTGTTGGGAACTGTTCTCGCAGAAAAACGGTTAGATAGACAAGAATGGCTTTATTGACATCGACCCGCTACCTTGTGTAGCTATTTGTGGATTGAAAAAATCATAAAGTGGTCGCGAATATATTGAATAAAGAGTGTGTAGTCATCGATTATTGCTATTGGAAAGGACTGTTGCATGAAAAAGAGTAAAAGTGCCTGGCGGGAATATCTCGAAGCTTTTGGGGTTGCGCTATTGGCAGCGCTGGTATTGCGTGCTCTGGTGATACAAGCATTCCGCATTCCCACTGGTTCCATGAAAGATACGCTGTTGGTGGGCGACTTTTTGTTTGTGAATAAATTTATCTATGGCGCAGAAACGCCTGAACATATTCCGGTGTTAGATATTACCCTCCCTACCATCAAACTGCCGGGATTGCGACAACCGCAACGCGGCGATATCATCGTCTTCAAGTATCCCCTCGACGAAAAATTAGACTATATCAAACGCTGTATCGGCCTTCCTGGCGACACCTTAGAGATGCGCAATGGAGAAGTATTCATCAACAACAAACCGGAAGGTAAGATAACTTTTCTGCAAAAAAAATTCGACGAATCGGAAGGACGCTACGTCAATTATTACAGGGTGCAAACAGCCAATGGTAAAGATTATACCATTCGTCGTTATGAGGGTTTCCATCCACGGTTCGGTCCGGTGGTGGTGCCACCCAAGCATCTATTCATGTTAGGAGACAATCGCGATAACAGTCAGGACAGCCGCTATTGGGGGTATCTGCCGATGAAAAACATTCGCGGTCAGGCACTGATTATCTATTTCTCCTGGGAAAAAAATGAACCGCTGTGGAAAATTTATAAAAAAATCCGTTGGGATCGCATCTTTGGTATCATCCGTTGATGTATGGAAAATGTGGCGCTCTATATTCACTTTCCCTTTTGTCGGCATAAATGCGCCTATTGCGATTTCTATTCCATTACCGATACTTCTTATTTGCCTTTTTTCATCAAAGGTTTGCTAAAGGAAATCGACCTCTATCGCTATGAAGGTGTGCCGAAAATTAACAGCTTAGCGAATAGCCATAAAAGCTATCGTCTCCCTCTCTCCAGCCAAAATAAAAAGGGGAGTTCTAGTACGCCTTTAAATCCTTCCAGGCGACAGGAGGAAAAATCAGCTTCCTTCCTGACGCCAAATCTCAGAGAATGGCAAAACACCGCCGATATACCTCACACCGTATCCACTATTTATTTTGGCGGCGGCACGCCCTCTTTGATGCCAGCGAAAGATTTTCGTCTCCTGCTTAAGCACATCACAAACCATTTTGCTTTACCCGACGACGCTGAAATTACCATCGAGGCGAATCCTGATAGCTTGTCTGAAGATTTCCTCAAACATCTGCTGGATGCGGGTCTGAATCGACTATCCATAGGGGTACAATCCTTTCACGACGATGAGCTGCGTGTTTTGGGTCGCGTCCACACAGCGAAGCAAGCCGAAACAAGCATAGAAACAGTTCTCAACACAGGTGTTAAAAATTGGAGCATCGACCTCATTTTTGCCATCCCAGGCCAAACAATCCACCGCTGGCAGGAGACGTTGGAACGAACCCTGCAGTTCAGGCCGAATCATATTTCCCTCTATGGCTTGACTTACGAACCAGGTACCGCCTTGTGCCAGGCACTTGCAGCAGGGGAAATACAGAAATGTGACGAAGAATTGGAAAGGGAGATGTATCTTTTGGCTATGGACGTTCTGGGTTCGGCTGGTTATGAACAATATGAAATTTCCAATTGGGCTTTGGAAGGATATCGTTCTCAGCACAATCAGAAATATTGGGCCGGCACGCCCTATCTCGGCCTCGGCCCTGCGGCGCATAGTTTTTACAGCCCTTTTCGCTGGAGCAATATCGCTGATGTAAGGGTTTATTGTCGGTATGTGAATGAAGGCAAACGCCCCCTCGCCTCTATTGAAACGCTTTTGCCAGCGCAACTTCAAGGGGAGGCCATCCTTTTGGGGCTTCGTCGCCGAGAGGGCGTGGATCTTTTGCAATGGCAAAAAAATTTTTCCGTGGATTTTCTCGACCTCGCTGCTACCACCATCGACCAGCTGGGCGGTTTGGAAACCCAGGGTTCTCCTTTCTCGCCTTCTCCCAAAGGTGCCCTGTTAATTCTCCACCAAAATCGCCTGGCACTCAGCCAACAGGGATTATTGCTGTATGACTATGTCTGTGAAGAACTCTATACAGCTGTGGCCTGAATTCAAAACATGGCAAGATCTGATCGAATGGCACGCCCTTCACCATCAAGGTTTTGAGATTCAGGACCTGTATAAATTGCTCTATCAAGGGATGTTGGGAGCAGAACATCTGTTGATGGATCTCGAAAGAGCCAGAGCGCGACTGGAAGCAGAATGGCAAGCGCAACCGGCAGAAAGAAATGCACCGTGGATGGAGAGTTTTAACGATTCGACCCTTCGAGAGCAAAACGGCCAACCTGCAGACAGAAGCGAAATGCTCGTCGAGCCTGTTTCTTGGGATGGCTATTACGTCCGCCTCAACATCCGACCATGCAAAGCCCTGGGGATCACAAGCCTACAACTCTGGCCGATCTTTTTGCATGCAGCCCAAAGCCAGCGCGCCCATCACAAAGATTTTATAGCCCTATGGCAACACATCATCTTAACTCTTTCTCTTCCTTTTTCTCCAGAGCAAGTTTTACGTTTTGACGAAGAAATGCGCCGAAAAGGTTATCCTGCCGTACATCACTCAAAGAGTTACCATCAGGCCAATAAACCCTCCTATCGATTAGGACTTGGAGAAGAGGTAACTATGCTTTTAGAGGTTCTCGCAAATCGGGGAGAGGGCTTTCGACCTTTGTGATAGAAAACGTTAAGAGGATAAAGTAGATATTAACTCATCAACAAGCGCCAGCTCTCGCGCAGCTTTTTCTTCAACATCTCGCGAGCGCGAAAGATACGCACTTTTACGGTTCCAATGGGGATATTCAATTCCATCGCAATTTCTTCATACGATTTGTTGTATGCATGTCGTAAAAGGATAGCTTGGCGATATTTTTCCGGTAATGAATCGATGGCATCCTGAATCTGCTTCTGGCGTTCGCTTGCCATTAAACCTGATTCGGGAGTGCCGTCATTATCGGGAAAATCCCGCTGTAATTCACCATCTTTAACTTGGATGGGATTATCCAAAGGAAACGTTTTAAGCCGTTTTTTGCGAAAATGATCAATACAATTATTTACTGCGATTTTATAAAGCCAGGTGGAAAAAGCATATTCAGCATTAAAAGAAGGTAATGAATTGAAGGCTTTGATGAATGTCTCCTGAGTCAAATCCTCCGCCTCATCTCTTCTCCGCACCATGCGCAGGATCAGGCTAAATATCTGCCCACGAAAACGATGGACGATTTCAGCATAAGCCATTTGATCACCTGCGATGGCATCGTGAATAAGCTGTGCAATATCGGAATCCATGGTCTTTTGTTGATTGTTTTTTGAATTGGTATATTTATACCCTTCTTATGGCTTTTGGTAAACAGACGTTACAATTATACATGAAATTTCTAAAACAAGCAAGTAAAAGTTATTGCAAATAATGAATATAAATATTATTTTATTAAGATTTGAAGGCTGCATGAAATATCGTCATAGTTTTAATTTGATATAGGGGGAAGTAAGATTTTTTTACGCAAATGGCGATTGGATGCAGATTTTGATTGACAATCAATGTTATCATAACCATAATGAAGAGAGCAAATGATTCAAGCCATAGGGATCGATGTGGTGGATTTGGATCGCTTTCAGCAGGCCATGACGCGGTGGGGTGATCGGTTCATCCATAAGATTTTAACGCGGCGAGAGATTGCCCTATGTAATCGCAAAGGTTCTGCGGTGGCCTCTATGGCGGCTCGCTTTGCTGCCAAGGAAGCTTTTATCAAGTGTCTGACCGAAGCCGAATATCGTGCGTTTCGTTGGCACCGCATCGAAATTCTCAGCGATAAAAATGGCAAACCATTTATTCATTTATCTTCGGAGCTGAAAAAAATTTTTTCAACCCATCAGATTTTGACAAGTCTTACACATAGCCGATTGACAGCGGCAGCGGTGGTCATGATTCAACCTATTGGGAGAAAAGTATGAAAACCATCGTCCGTGCACGAGAAATGGCGGAAATGGATCGCTATACCATCGATCGGATTGGAATTCCAGGCATCGTTTTGATGGAAAACGCCGGCAGTGGCATTGCGGATACGGCGATCGAAATGCTTGCTCAGGCAAAGGGCAAGCGAGTTTGGATTTTTTGTGGACCCGGTAATAATGGTGGCGATGGCTATGTGGTTGCTCGGCGCTTATACCGGGCGGGTGCCGAAGTCAAAGTTTTTGTCGCAGCTCCCAGAGAAAAAATTCACGGTGATGCCCTGACCAATCTCACGATTTGGGAGAACATGGGTGGATCCACCCTATTTCTGGAGCGCCTTCCAGCCAGGACGCCAGAGCCGGATCTTGTCGTCGATGCATTATTGGGGACCGGCAGCATCGGCAAACCCAGCGGTCTGATTGCCCAAGTGGTGGGATTTATTAATTCTTTGCATGTACCGGTCTTAGCGGTTGATATCCCCACCGGCATCCAGGCGGATGATGGCTCTGTCCCCGGTGAAGCAGTGCGTGCGACAGTAACGGCCACCATGGCGTTTATCAAGCGCGGCCTGCTTTTTTCACCAGGACGAGAATTTGCCGGCCGCGTCAAAGTCATCGATATCGGTTTTCCGGAAAGAGTAGTCGAAAAATTTCCCACCCCTGTTCATCTTATTGAACCGCAAGATATTCGTCCTTTGCTGCCGCGACGATCACCGGCTGCATACAAAAACCAAGTGGGAACTGTGGTGGTACTGGCGGGATCGGGCGATTTTACGGGAGCAGCAGCGTTGACTGCCGAAGCATGTTTGCGTGCAGGCTGTGGCCTCTGCTATCTCTGCATTCCTCAAAGTCTTCGCCCCATCCTGGCGACAAAAGTCACCGAAGTCATCACCTGGGCTTTTGAAGATCGTGGCAGTGGCTATCTGATGGCCGCCGATTATGGCAGTTGGCGAGATCGCATACAGGCGCAAAACTCTCTAGCCATCGGCCCTGGCTTGGGACAGCATCCTGAAACCGCTGCCCTGATACATACGATCCTGAAGGAAATGCAAAAACCGCTAGTCCTCGACGCCGATGGCCTTAACCTCTGTGCCCAACATACCGATTTGATCGCAAATTACCAAGGTGAAATGGTCCTCACTCCCCATCCCGGTGAATTATCCCGTCTCATCAACCGACCGATAAAAGAAATCATCAACAATCGGATCGACATTGCTCTGGAGGCTGTCAGGATGTTAGGTAAGGTGGTGGTATTAAAAGGAGGCCCTTCTGTCATCGCCCTTGCAGACGGTACCGCCTTTATCAATTCAACTGGCAATGCTGGCATGGCCACTGCAGGCTCTGGGGATGTCCTCACTGGCATCATCGCTGGGCTATTGGCGCAAGGGCTGTCGGCAAAAGACGCTGCCATTTGCGGTGTTTACCTCCATGGCTTCGCCGGTGATCTGGCTAGGCGGCAAAAAGGAGAAATGGGCATGATCGCCAGCGACATCTTGACGCAATTGCCTCAAGCCTTATTAGCCATAGAGAGGATTTAATATCTTGAGGCGTGATTTCTTATATTGGCACCTACCTGTGATTGCATGGGGGGTGATGATCCTCATCCTCACATCTATTCCAACCTTGCAACCTCCTCATATAGGAATTAAGCTGGAGGATAAACTCTACCATTTTTTAGTCTATTTTATTTTTGGTTTTCTATTGGTCCGTGCTTTCATGCGCAACGTTCGCGACCACCTCCGTAGAAGCTCCTTGCTCGCCGCTCTGGTGGGTTCGGCTTTTGGCATACTGGATGAATGGCATCAACAATTTATCGCTGGCCGCTACTGCGATGGATGGGATGCTTTGGCTGATATTTTAGGGGTGCTGACCGCTATTGTCCTCTTCAATCTAGTATCTCAAAGGATGGTTCACTTTGAGGAAAAATGGTTGAGTCGACCTCAGTGAGCCAATAATTTGAAAATACAATTTTTTCACAATGACTTTAATTTTTATTGACTTTGGCGTCTGAATAGCGTATTTTGAATAAAGGTGTGCAAAATCACCACAAATACTATTCATATATAGGGAGGATTTAAAAGTGGCAGAAATGGCCTATTGCGTCAAGTGTAAAGCAAAAACCGAAATCAAAAACAGCACCAAAGTCACCATGAAAAATGGAAGGGAAGCCCTAAAAGGCTCTTGCGCCAAATGTGGCACTGGGGTTTACAAAATTTTAGGGAAAGCCAAATAATTTTTGTTTTACACACGACAAACAGCAGAAAAGCGGAGAAGGTACTCTCCGCTTTTCTTTTAGAGGATAAATAACATTTCTGAATAGTTGGGTAATGGCCAAAGGTCATCGGCCACCATCATCTCCAATTCATCGGCGGGGATACGTACCTCCTCCATTCTATGGATAACCTGATCGGCAATGAACTTGGCGCGCGCAGAGACATCCGCAATGCCCTCTGCTTTGTGCATGGCCTGTAGCAGCTCGGCCTTTTTGTTCATTAATTTTTCAATCGTTGAGCTGAGCTTTCGCAATGTCTCCTTATGCGACTCAAAAGATAACTCGGGTATCATACCTTTCAAATCCATCAATCCTTTTAGAACTTGAATCAACTGCTGCTGATAACTGACTGCCGCGGGGAGCACCATCCTATCAATCATATTGCACAAGGTATCCACTTCGATTTCGATATTCAGGCAATATTGTTCTAGCTTGGTGATGTATCGCGATTCCAATTCCTGTCGGGTGAAAACCCGTTGGCGTATCAACATTTCCATATTCTTTGGCGCCACAAACGCATCCAACGCATAAGCGGTGTTTCTGACATTGGGTAAATTACGTCTGGCGGCTTCTTGTTCCCATTCCTTACTATAGTTATTGCCATCGAAACGGATGGGTTCTGTTTCGCGGATGTGTTTTCGCAAAACTTGAATGACGGCTGTCTTGAGATCGCTGCCTTTGTTTATTTCTTTCTCAATTTCATCAGCGATGATCTGCAGCGAATCAGCGACAGCAGCATTGAGGATGGTGTTCGGAAGGGAAACAGAGGCAGAAGAGCCAATAGCACGAAATTCGAATTTATTACCGGTAAAAGCAAACGGTGAGGTACGGTTGCGATCGGTATAATCGCGCAAAATCGATGGCAAATTACTGATGCCGAGATCGATGATGTTCTCGGCCGTCGTTTTGACTGATTTTCCCGTTTTGATCGCGTCGAGGATATTGGACAGTTGAGTGCCGAGAAAAACCGACATGATCGCCGGCGGCGCTTCGTTAGCTCCAAGCCGATGATCATTACCGGCACTGGCTATTGAGGCGCGTAAAAGATCACCATAATAATAAACAGCCCTCAGCACACCCACTAAAAACACCAAAAACTGCAGATTCTCTTCTGGTGTATGACCAGGATCCAGTAGGTTATTGCCCTCGCTATCGGCGATCGACCAGTTGTTATGTTTGCCACTGCCATTGATGCCGGCAAAAGGCTTTTCATGTAACAACAAGGCCAGATTATGGCGATTAGCCACCTTTTTCAATATTTCCATAATCAAATGGTTTCGATCGGCACCGACATTAGCCTCGGCATAGATGGGTGCAATTTCATATTGCTGTGGAGCTACTTCATTATGACGCGTTTTGGCCGGTACACCGATCTTGTACAGCTCCCACTCGGCTTCCTGCATAAAAGCCAATACCCGCTCTTTGATGGAACCAAAATAGTGGTCCTCCAACTGCTGACCTTTTGGTGGTTTGGCTCCTAACAACGTGCGGCCGGTGATTCGCAAATCAGGACGCAGGTTATAGAAGGCTTTATCGATTAAAAAATACTCCTGCTCAGTGCCGATGGTGGGGACCACCCGCTCGGCTTGATGGTTGCCGAAAAGGCGTAGAACTCGTAGGGAGCTTCGAGAAATAGCTTCCATCGATCTCAGCAAGGGGGTCTTTTTATCGAGTGCTTCGCCATTGTAGCTGATGAAAACAGAGGGAATACACAAGATGCCTCCGCGGGGGCCTTCCATGATAAAAGCCGGACTGGACGGATCCCACATGGTATAACCGCGCGCCTCGAAGGTGGTACGCATGCCGCCACTGGGAAAAGAGGAAGCATCCGGTTCGCCCTGAACCAATTGCTCCCCCCGGAACCGTTGAATGATCTGTCCGTCGGTTTCCAATTCTAAAAAGGCGTCGTGCTTTTCGGCGGTCAAGCCGGTTTGCGGTTGAAACCAATGGGTAAAATGGGTGACGCCTTTGCTCAAGGCCCATTCCTTCATGGCATGCGCCACCACATTGGCGATGGACATATCTAATTTGGCGCCCTTACGGATCGTATTACGCAATTTTTCGTAAACATCCTTGGGCAATTTTTCCCGCATGACGCGGTCGTCAAATGAATTGCTACCAAAATGATCGGCCAGTTTTTCCTCATACTTGAAATAGTCCGTATGGCCATTGTTAGCCAGTTTATATAGGACTTGCTGACGTAACGAGAGTTCTTTTTCCTCCTTTACCATATGATCATTTCCTCCTTTTCTGAATTACTGAAATATTCTCTTCTTTAGCAAATATAATGCCATCAGTGTAGAAAATATCATTTTTGTTCATTAATTAACTGTCGTAAACCATTGTTTTTATGATATTAAAAAGTGAGTCGTAAGAGTCCTTTTTGTAGGGTTTAGACCTTTTGTAAGATATTTTTCAATTTTGTTAATTTTTATTAATTATTTTTCAAATTTGTAATTTTCTGGCGAATATACCCCTTTCGCTCACCGATATATATCCAAAATCGCCCTCTAAACTTAAGGCATTAATCTCTTTTTTACTTGCCTTATTATTTACATTTTTGTAAATTATGAAAATGATTTTCTAATTTTGTAATATTTTATTTAAGTTAAAAGGTAACTTTCATGCAAAGCAAACATAAGGATGTCCTCAGCGATCATAATCAACCATACACCTTGCTGACCATTTATCAGGCCCTCAATCGCGCCAATACCCTAAAACAGGCTCTGGAACAGACCTTGATGATCCTCCAGGCGCATAAATTTTTACAAGCTGGTTCGATCTATCTTGTACAAGAAGAGGATCATATCCTATCTGCTGCTGCCGCCATCGGCCATCGGGTCGATCTCTCTCACATCGTATATAAATTGGGTGAAGGTTTGGATGGCCGCGTTGCCGAATCGGGCAAAGTGATCATCGCCCCGCGCGTCAGCAAGGAGCCCTTATTTCTTGATCGCGCCCATTTTCGCAGTCCTGGTGACCCCGAGCAAAGTTATATTGGTGTTCCCATAATAACCGATCTTCAGACCTTCGGTGTCATTTCTTTACTCATGGCTTATCGTCCGAAAGAGAACTATCAATCGTTGTTGAACTTTTTACAACTATTGGCTTCCAGTCTGGCGCAGACCATCCGCCTCCATCGAATGCTCGAGATGGAGCGCAGACGCCTCTTGGACGAGAATGTGATGTTAAAACATAAATTACAGCAGGAATTCAGTTTCCACAATATCATCGGCAATAGTCACGAAATGCGCGAGGTCTATGAAAAAGTAGCGCAGGTGGCACGAGCCAATACCACCGTGCTCTTGCGTGGCGAATCAGGAACTGGCAAAGAATTGATCGCTCAGGCCATTCATTATAATTCTTTGCGTGCCGACAAGCCGTTTATCCGCGTCAATTGTGGCGCCATCCCCGAAACCCTGATCGAATCCGAATTCTTCGGCTATGAAAAAGGCGCCTTTACTGGTGCGCTTACGCGCAAAAAAGGACGTTTTGAAATGGCCGACGGTGGCACGCTTTTCCTGGACGAAATAGCTGAGCTATCGCCGATGACACAGGTTAAATTACTCCGCGTTTTGCAACAGGGAGAATTCGAACGTGTCGGCGGCCTGGAAACCATTCAAGTCGATGTTCGCATCATTGCCGCTACTAACGCCAACTTGGAAGAATTGATTGCTCGTGGTAGTTTTCGCGAGGACCTCTACTACCGCCTCAACGTATTCTCGATTTTTCTGCCGCCATTACGGGAACGTAAAAGTGATATTTTGTTATTGGCCGACCACTTTATGCTCAAATATGGGCGCCAACATGGCAAAGCAGTCAAACGCATCTCTACCCCCGCCATTGATATGTTGATGCGTTACCATTGGCCTGGCAATGTGCGGGAGTTAGAAAACTGCATCGAACGTGCTATTCTGATATGTGAAGATCAGGTGATACACAGTTACCATTTGCCGCCAACCCTGCAAACCGCAGAGAGTAGTGGTACCCTGCCGCGCTGGTCATTAGAAGAAGCGGTGGCGAACTATGAAAAAGAACTGATTCAGGACGCATTAAAATCCAGTCGCGGCAATCGCGCTAAAGCGGCCAGACTGTTGGCCACAACCCATCGTATCCTCAGTTACAAAATACAAAAATACGACATCGATGTCGAGAGATTTAAGCGCGGATAAATTTGTTTCCCCCAAATAGATGAAATTATTCTTGCACAAAAAGTATTATTTTTTTAAATTTAAAAAATAACTATTTCATTTCGGGGCTTTGATCATGAAGACATGGATGGTCCGGGCATCTTTGTTTTTGCTGCTATTGTCTTCAGCGGCATCTTCGACGCCGAGTTATACTGGTATTGCTCTCCAAGTATCCCCTGCCTATACCGCTGTTAAAGGTGGTCTATTCATTACTCCACATAGTCGTTATTATTTCAAAAACGAAAAATTTTCAGTTAAGGGCGAGCCAACCGCCGAAACCTACTGGCTGATACAGAGTGGGATGGGTATCGTGTATGGGTTTACTCATCATTTAGAATTCGGCCTCTATCAAATCCTTTATCAAGATGCGCATCGTTCACCTGAAGTGTATAACTTACCTGATGATCTATTCTTATATGCCACTTTGGGCGGCTTTGGCCGCAAAAACGGTAACGTCCGTCTGGGAACGCAACTTGAGATACGTTTTCCCACCGCTAAATATCACAATTTGGTGTTGGAACCCTATGCATCGGACCGGATCTCTTGGAGCATCAAGGGGTTGTTTTCCATCATCACAGAGACCAAGGATCCATCCAGGGGGGTCAACATACATGCGAATATCGGCTATGTCCAACACAACGATCTGGGTTTGACCCTCTCAGGCAGGGCTCATGATCCAATTGCTGTGCAAAAGAATACCACCGAGTGGCTCTATGGCGTTGCATTCAGCCGTTCGTTTTCGGAATTTGCGTTTTTCGCTGAGCTGTATGGTCGGGCGTTTGCCCAAAAGCCCCCCATTACTGCTTATACACGGGAAAATCAACTCTATTTTTCTCCTGGTATCGGTTATCGCGCCAATCGCTGGCTTTTTTTATGCATGGCCTTGGATGTGCTTATCTTAGGCAGAAACGATGAAACCCAATATGATGGCAACAAAAATAGTTATACCCCCAGGTTATGGTATACCGTGCCGAATCTGCCAACTTGGCGATTGAATATTAGTTCGGTTTTAAGCTTGCAAACAAAGAAAACAGCAGCAACACCGTTACCTACTATAAAAACCGATCAGCCACAGATAGCTATAGATGTGAATGCCAAAGAAAATAAAGTTCAGCAGGAGTTATTAAAAGAACAAATCAGAACCGAATCCGCCGAAAGCGAACTGGAAAAAATTCGTGCCGAACGCCAGCGCATGGAAGATTTATTGGAAAGATTGCGAAAAATTTTAGAGACGCCAACAAAAGAAAAACCAGATAACCCCTAATTCAATCTTTCTCCCTATAGTATCAATTTTCCCTTGACTTTTCTGGATTATTTATTAAATTTATATACGTTACGGGACTTTGCTATGCTTCCTCGGGTAGACATCCATTTTAGTCCAGACACATATATCCTTCGTCTCCTAGTTAATGACGGGTAAAAATCATTACGGTATGCCTCAAGCTTCTCTCTACAAACTCGACGTCTATTTAATCCCACGATACAATTTTCAGCTTTTTAGTTTTTTTGACTCAAAAATTAACCAAACCTTTTTTAAAGCTACAATGGTAAGAAACCATTGCTTAATGTCAACTCTACATCAAATTTAAAGGAGATGACCATGAAACGATTTGTTATTATCCTGTTATTCTGCCTTTGTCCTATCACCCTCTTCGCCGTAGGTCAGGCGGGCTACGATCTCCAGTTCAGCGGTTCCACTTCGGGCAATATGGTGCTAGTGCCGAATAATGCGCTTCTCAACTTTAACACCAGCTATACCATAGAAGCATGGGTCAAATGGGAAGGTGGAACCATTGTGTCAGGCCAGACACCGCGCATTGTAGATCGAAGGGGATACTTCGCCTTTTATTTCGGTCCCGGCAGTGCAACCTATGGCGAATTTAGAGTATGGTTTACCGTTTATCCGTCACCTGATGGGAGTCCGAGTGTGAGCATTGCTAGTACCATCAAAACTTCCAACCTCAACGATTGGCATCATGTGGCGGTAGCTGTTCAGCCTTATAGCACCACGTATCGTGCACAAATATACATTGATGGCGTGCAGGCAGCCACAGCGGATAACGCTGCATTTGGGTTGCTTTCCCCTGCACGGACCAACGAAAACTTGCGGATCGGCAAATCTTGGGCTGATACCAATCCTTGGCTCGGTCAGATCGATGATGTGCGCATCTGGACGGTCAGGCGTTCCGCAACCGATATTAAAAACTTTCGTGGCGTGCCACTCAGTGGTAGTGAAGCTGGCCTTCTTGCATACTGGAATTTGAACGAAGGCAGTGGCTCGACAGCTGCTGATGCCACCTCCAACCATCTGGATGGCACGGTAAGTTCCACCAATGCCAATTGGCTTGTTTCTACAGCCCCCATCGGTTATAATCTCCTCAACCCGAACAGCGGTGTGTTCACCTGGGGCACTCCAATAAATATCGACTGGTCGGTGAATCCGGAGATAGCCACCGTAGATTTACATCAGAGCCCCGATAACGGCGCCACATGGCAATTAATCGCCGCCGGCCTGAACAATCCGAAAAACAGAATAGGTACCTATAGCACCATCATTCCCCTCATAAACACCACCCAAGTCCTCTATAGGGTTAGCAAAGCAGGTGACCCCAGTCAATTTGACACCAACGACCAACTTATCACTTGGACCGATGCTGGCTTTGTGCCCATCGAACTGGAATTTGAAGCGGAAATCGCCACCCTCACCAAGCACATGTACATTGGCATCGACGGCAAGGCCTTTGGCTGTCAATTTATCTACTCCTCGCGAAATGCCGGTGGCGGGGAGGGTACTGGATCCATCAATATTGACATACCCACAGCGGGTACTTATTTTCTCTGGGCGCGGCTGTTGGGTCAAGGGGAAACGCGCAACTCTTTCTTCGTGAAAATCGATAATGGCACGGAATACGTTCTCGAGGTACCGGCTTATAATCGCTGGATCTGGGTTCAGCTCCCTGTAGCGCGAGGCAGCGCCGATCCAGCGCCGTTTGTACTCACGGCAGGGCCCCATACGCTGCATATTCGCGGACGAGAAAATTATGCGCGTATCGATCGGGTCGTACTCACCAACGATCCAAGACCCAATTATGCCTGTCCCGAACCCAATGAATACATCAAACTCGTTCGACCCGACGCTGATTACGAAAAAGTGGCCATTGTGCGTAACACCAAGTACGAGATTCAATGGGAAGAACAGAATATCGGCAATAATGTGACCATCGAAGTTTCTCTTGATTACGGCCAAACCTTCACAGTGGTCGACCCGGATGCGAAAAATACCCGCTCTTTCATGTGGCAAGTGCCCGATACCGTAGCCGATTACGTCTTGTTGCGTCTGTCCAAACCGGGAACGCAGTGTCCTATGGATCAGAGCTGGACGCCCTTTTCCATCACCAATCCCCCACCCGAAATTCATGTTCTGGCACCCAATGGTGGCGAGGTGTTAGTTGCTAAGGATACGACCCGCATCGAATGGTCTAATTATTATTTTAATGGCAATGTTTCGCTGTATTATAGTTACGACCATGGGGAAAATTGGACACCGATCGCTGAAAATATTCCCAACCTCGGCTTTTTCTATTGGGTGGTGCCGAAGACGATCTCTGAGGCTTGTCTGGTGAAGGTGAAAAACGCTGTTGCTGATATCCCGTGGGATGTCAGTGATGCGGTCTTTTCCATCATCCGTCCGCCCAGTGAAATGCCGGCAATCTGGGTGCTGGCTCCCAATGGCGGCGAACAATTCGAAGTTGGGCAGACCGAAACCATTAGCTGGAATTCTGAATATCTGAATACGCCAGTCACGCTGTATTTTTCTGCCGACAGTGGCGCGACCTGGTCGGTCATCGCCACTGAGTTGCCGCCAGTGGGAAGTTATCAATGGCTGATCCCCAATAGCCCATCGGAAAAATGCCTGGTTAAAGCGGCTGATGCCCAAAGCGGCATTCCCTTTGATAAAAGTGACGCGGTTTTCACCATCAACGCCATCCCTATCAATTACGCTTTACTTTTCGATGGGGTGGATGACTTTGTCCAGGTGACCAATCATCCCAGCCTCAATGTCAGCAAATCGATGACGATCGAGTTCTGGATGCAAACCGATCGCCTGGCGCAGGAATGGTGCCGCATATTGGAAAAAGGCACATTCGATGAATATGCCGTTTCGTTATATGGTAACACAGGTAGGATGAGCGGCGCTATGCGCATCGCCATCCCCGGCGCCACTCAATGGGCTACCGTATTTGGGCCCTCGCAATCTATCCTCTCGCAGCGTGTTTGGACCCATGTGGCGCTGACCTATGATGGCGCCGAAGCCAAACTCTTCATCAACGGCGAATTGGAGACCACCACCGCTGTTAAGGCTGCACCACGTAAACTATTGGGTGATCTCATCATCGGCGGCTCCTTGCACAACAACATCTATGAATATCATTACCGCGGACTCATCGACGAACTGCGCATCTGGAATGTGCCAAGAAGCGCTGCCGAAATTGCCGAACATATGTTCAAGCGCGTCAAAGCGGATGCAGCGGGATTGGTAGCTTATTACACCTTTGATGAAGGCAGCGGTCAGACGCTCGTCGATCATTCGCTCAATGGCAACCACGGTCGGCTGGGTAAAACAGATCAGGAAGACAGTTCCGATCCAATCTGGTATCCGTGTGAACGACCGGTGGCTCCAGCAGCGCTGGTGGCTTTGCAACGTTCACAGCCAACCATGGAGGAATTAGCGGAATTGGAACCAGTGCCGGATGAATTTTCGTTGGCGCAAAATTATCCCAATCCATTCAATACTTCCACCACCATCGTATTTATGGCGCCAGCCTCGGCGGCAGGTCAACATGTGACGTTGCAGGTGTTCGACTTGCAGGGACGCCTCATCCAAACATTGTTTACCGGAGCTTGTGAACCGGGCAAACACAGTGTCGTATGGGATGGACGCGATCAATACGGCCAGATGGCCGCTTCCGGGCTCTATTTTTATCGCTTACAATCGGGCAATTTTGTCACCGTCAAACGGCTGGTGATGTTAAAATAAGGGGATGACGGGCGCTGTTCTTCATGCTGTTGCGGATGAAAACAGCGCCGTCCTTTGCCTATTAGAGATTGGTCAACAAAAGAAAAACTAAAAAGGCTAAAATCTGAATTCCGGTGGATGAAAGGCAGATGACGTAAACAGAAAAAAGCCATCATCTTCTACAAAAACGGATGTTACCAAGTGGTAAACTAATAGAAATTCATCGTCGGAAGAATTTCCAGATACAACAAACAACAAAGGCGAGCCTTATAAGCTCGCCTTTTTCATGAAATGGTATCGTTCCCCATAAGGATAATGTGGGAGAATTTTAAATAAAGACCTCTCAGCGAATCACATCCATGCCCATATATTTTTTTAGGACTTTGGGCACCATGATCGTGCCTTCGTCGGTTTGATAGTTTTCCAAGATGGCGATCACGGTGCGCGGCAGTGCCAGACCTGAACCGTTTAGGGTGTGAACATACTCGGGTTTAGCCCCCTTGAAGCGGCGAAAGCGGATATTGGCACGTCGCGCCTGAAAATCCTCGAAATTGCTGCAGGAGGATACTTCCAACCATTTTTGGATGCCTTCGGCATAGACTTCGATGTCGTAACACTTGGCTGCAGCAAAGCTCAAATCGCCCGTGGCCAGACAGATCACACGATAGGGCAGTTCCAATAGTTGCAATACCTCTTCGGCATTGGCTAAAAGGCTTTCCAATTCATCGTACGAAGTTTCCGGTTTGACGAATTTGACCATCTCCACTTTGTCGAATTGATGGATGCGCACCAGTCCCCGAGTATCTTTGCCATAAGCTCCAGCTTCGCGGCGGAAACAGGGGGTGTAGGCTGTGTAATAGATGGGTAGATCATCACCGTCCAATATTTCCTCACGATGCAGATTGGTCACCGGCACTTCGGCGGTGGGGATGAGAAACAGGTCGTCCGTCTCGATGCGGTACATATCTTCTTCCAGCTTGGGCAACTGGCCGGTTCCAAACATCGAGTCTCTTTTGGTGACAAATGGTGGCGATACTTCCACATAGCCATGTTTTTCGATGTGCAGATCGAGCATGAAATTGATCAGCGCACGTTCCAATTTTGCGCCGAGGCCGCGATAGCCAACAAAAAAAGAGCCGGCAATACGAGAGGCGCGAGTAAAATCGATCAGACCCAATTTTTCTGCAATCTCATAATGCGGCAAGGGTGTGAAATCTTTTTCCACTGGCTTGCCCCACTCTTTGATGATTCTGTTATGACTGGCATCGCCCACCGGCACGCTCACATGGGGAATATTGGGAATGCGAATCTGGATTTGATACATTTGCTCTTCCACCTGGCGTAGCTGTTCGTCCCAATTTTTAATTTTATCTGATAACGCCTTCATTTCTTGAATCGCTTGGCTAGCATCCTTTTTTTCTTTTTTCATCTCAGCGATTTGCGTTGTCACTTTGTTTTGCTGGGCACGCGCAGCTTCCACCCTGCCGATGATTTCCCGCCGAGTTTTATCCAATTGCAGAAGAGCGTCCAAATCAGCTTTATCCCCTTTATTCTGAATCGCCTGCCGCACCATTTCTGCATTTTCGCGGATAAACTTTAAATCCAACATGGTATCCTTCCTTTTTTAACCAAACAAGTTAAGATCGACTGCTCTCGTCATCATGTTCCCTTTGCATGATTAAAATCCTTCATTGCCCTTTAAAGCGTAACATGACGATGATGGTGTACAACAATATGCGAAAATCCATTCGCAACGACATATTCTCGATGTAATAGAGATCGTATTCCAGTTTTTGTTTCACATCTTCGATGGTTGTATCGTACTTGCCTTTCACCTGAGCCCAGCCGGTAATACCGGGTTTTACTTTCAAGCGGCGCAGATAATAGGGGAATTCCCGTTTCAAGCGATCGACAAAATACGGCCTCTCTGGCCGTGGTCCGACCAGGCTCATATCGCCATAAAGCACATTGATGAATTGTGGGAATTCATCCAAACGGAGCTTGCGCAGGATGCGCCCCACGCGGGTAATGCGCGGATCTTTTTTCCCGGCCCACACCGGTCCAGTGTGCTTTTCCGCATCATGTACCATGGTGCGAAATTTCAGAATAGTAAAGATGACGCCGTTTTTTCCCACCCGTTTTTGCTTAAAAAAGACCGGTCCCTTGGAATCCAATTTTATCAAAATCGCAAGCAATACGAATAATGGCGACATCACCACCAAAAATAATGCCGAGAACACCACATCGATGAGCCGCTTCATGCGTTTTTCCCATGGCGGCATCAGCTGAGGATTGATTTCGATAAGAGGGAAACCATAAATTTGCTGAGTTCGCGCTTGGCCCATCACAATACCATAAAGATCTGGTTCGATCTTGATTGAGACCGGCAAGGCCTCGCATAGCCCGATAATGCGCATCACCTGCTTTTGCGGCAATTGACCGAGGGAGAGGATGACTTCTTCGATGCCATGGCGCTTGACAATAGAAGCCAAACGTCCCAGCCCATTCCAAACAGGGATGCCGGCATAGGTTTCTTCTTTCCCCTCACCCTTCACATTTAAAAATCCGACCAACCGATATCCCAAAGCCGGAAATTGCCGCAGTTTTTCGGCCAGTTTTTGGGCCTTGGGGTTAAAACCGATGATGAGCGTGTTCCGTTGCCCGACTCCCATCTCCAGTAATTTGCGCTGAATGGTATGCAACAAAAACCTTCCTCCACCAACGGCGACGATCAAAAAGATGGCATAACTTAAGATCATGTAACGGCCCGTTCCGGGCGGTTGCGACAGATCCCTCTCCGGCTCGAAGGTAAGAATAAATATGATAAAGATGCCAAAAACGACTGTTTTAAAGACCGAAATCAATTCGTCGAAACGCGATTTTGTATACCAGCTCTGATATAATCCGAAGAAAAAGAATAATATCAACCAATAGACATAGACCACCAAGAAGATAGGCAGTTGCGAAGGAAACCCCTCTTCAATATAAAGTCCGAAGCTGCTGCGTAATTTCAACAATCCGGCAAAAGCCAGGTTGATGGTGATAAAATCCACCACCACTAAAAGTAATTTTTCGATTGCTTTGGGCATTTTTGTCTAATTATGTGTTTTAAAGATACCAATTAAAAACCCCATACCCCAAGCCAGTTGCATGGTCATGAAGGCCAAAGGCAATACAAACAAATATCGCAAACATTTTTGGGAAAGAACAACCTCAAAGGATGCCATGAGGACATACAAAAAATAAACTAACCACATCAATTTCAAACCTATCCCGCACATCGGCCAATGGATGCTCAATAATAATAGCACTATCGACCCGAAAACGAAGAGAGGGGGAATGATATGCATGGGTTTAATCGCATCTGGATGTTTTTTGATCACATTGACTCGGAGGATGCCATAATTGAAAAATTGTTTAGCCAAACGAGCCAGCGTTCGGCGCGGATAATAGTAAGAAATGATATCTGGAGAATAGTATATTTTATTCCCCGCTTTGCGGATGCGCCAATTCAGCTCGGCGTCCTCCGAAATGTGTAATTCTTCATCGAAATAACCAATCTGATCGAACAACGAGCGATGATAGGCCGCATACACCACAGTATCGACAAATCTTCCTTTTTTGTAAAATCGATAGGGAGCACTGGGTATGCCGAACCGTGATCCCATGGCCAGTCCGATGGCGCGTTGAAGATAGGTCTCGCCGGTGTTGATCTGCGTGCCGCCCGTACATTTGACATTTTTTTCGTGCATATAGCGGATATTCAAACGCACAAAATTACGATCGATGCGCGTATGCGCCCCCAAAATAATGATCACCTCCCCATGGGCGTTTTTTATGCCAATATTTAGGCTTTTGGGCGTTCGCCTGTGAGGATTATCATAAAGGAAAATATTGTTTTGCGATTTGCGGAGAGCCTCTACTTTCTCCCGCGATCCATCATTGGACTGGCCATCGACGACGATGATCTCCAGGCGATCCTGAGGATAATCCTGCTGCCGTATCGATTCGATGCAGCGCTCGATGGCATCCACTTCATTGTACATGGGAATGACGATGGATACCAATGGCATCTTCTCATGATTGTCCGTTGTCATGCTCCTTGTTTAGACGGTTACAATATTCATAAACCCGAATCAGCTCTTTGGCTGATTGCTCCCAATTGTATTTTTCTTTGATGGCTTTTAGACCATTCTCTCCATAGCGAAAATTAGAACGATAAATTTTAAGCAGCGCCTCGGCAAACCCCTGTGAAGAACCCGATGGAAATATTTCTCCACAACGACTCTCCTCCACCACCCGCTTCAAGGCTTTGGCATCGGAACTAACCACTGGCTTTGCATAAGCCATGTACTGGAATATTTTATGGGGCACTCCGTGATCGATCAACGGATTAGAGGGTTGTGGCACAATACAAACATTGCTTGCCTCAATATAAGAAGGCGTCAGCTCAAAATCGACCCAGCCAGTGATCTCTACCAAATCAGCAACCCCTTGTTTCTGCGCATATTCTTGCAGTTGCTGTCGATTCGGACCGTCGCCAACCAATAATAGTTTTACGTTGGCAATGTGAAATCGCAATTCTTTCAAAGCATCTATGGCCGTCTCAAGATCACGTTCTGGTCCAAATTTGCCGAGATATAAAATGACGAAAAAGTTTTTATATTTTTGGATGAGGTGTTCATCTACCTGCAAACTTGTATAAGCGTTTAAATCGACTGTATTGGCGACACAAAATATTTTCTCTGCCGGTAACCCCCAAGAGATAAAGAGTCGGCTGTGCTCTTCTGCCACGGTAATAATAGCATCCGCCGTTTTGAGCGCTTTTCTTTCCAACCGTTCCGCCAAATTGGGGTTGCGGAGAATGAACCATAGCCACCCTTTACGTCCCCAAATACGCAAAGCTGCGGGATAATTTTCGTGAACATCAAAAATGACGGGCAAGCGGAACCATCGGGCCATCCAGATCGCCGCCATGGCCAGGGGCAAATCATGCACATGCACAAAATGGATGTTATGTTTGCTAATGGCTTTATAAATGTGAAACAGCCAAACGGGATTACAAAAAAGGGGCAGGTTGACCATGTGGGTCGGTAAGAGACGATAATGCCGCAAGCGGATGATATAGGCGCCATGCAAACATTCCTCGCGAACCAAATTGGCCTTGTTATTGCAGAGCAAATAAACGCAATAGCCAGCTTTTTTTAGGGCATCGATTTCTTTGGTGAGGCGAATATCCGGCGGATAATCGCTTTGTAAAATCATCAAAACATTTTTCGCATCAGTTTTCATACGAGATTTTTTTAATGGCGCGCAACTCGAGATCGGTCGATTGCTTTACATTAATAAAGAGATGATCAGCAGAGAGCCGTACCGTTGCATAGGGCTCTTTTTTCAAACCCACAATGACCACTTCATGACCCTTCCAGTTTTTTGGCATGGACATTTTTATGGTCAGGTATAGGTTCTGATAAACATCCGTCGGGATATGATCAACCGATAGATGGATAATTGCATGATTCCAAATACTGCCGGTTACGGTCGCGCTGCGACGCATCCGGATATAATCGGCCACCTCCCCCTGGGGCGCGATCCAAAGACTTTCTGAGATGGCAGCAACATAATCAATGTGTTGGAAAAATCTCTCGACCGGGATGATGTACTTTTCCATTGTTCCGTCGATACTAATCATATGAAAATAGACGAGAATCCAACCCCTCATGGCGATCGCCTTGTCCACCTGGGCATTGATGGCATTCATATCAAAAGGTGGATATACACCGATTCCCTTTACCAGAATCAATCCCTCATCAGGGAACTCGGGCGCATTGATACCCCATCCTCTTCGTGCATTCAGATGATACTGGGCAACGATCGTGTGAGTAAAATCAGTGTGCAACCCAAATGGATAGGTAAAGCTGGGTACCCGCGTGACCTCCGGGATGTTGGACAAAATGTCCTGTATGGCGCGTTGTAACTCTCTGTGTAATTCCTCGGCCGTTATTTCAATGCAGTTGGCATGAGAATAGGTATGGGAAGCGATTTCATGCCCAACCGCTGCCAACCGCCGCCAATCATTCCAATTAATCACATATTTGGTGTTTAAATTAAAAGTGGCTCTGATGCCGCGATCTTGCAATTCCGGTGCCGCAATTTGAAAATGACTCGCTTTTGTGTCGTCAAAGGCAATGGTATAGGCTGCGGGTAGATCATCTTTCCAAATGGCCTTTTCTATTTCTAATCGAAAATCTTCTTCGACGGTCACCTTCTCTTCTGATGGCTGAGTGGGGCCACTCAGATAATTGACAGCACGGTCGCATCGCAAGCTGAGAATGAAAGTTACGATCGCCACCAAACCTAGAATTTTGCGACCTAACCTGGTCATGATAATTACCTCTCATGACATTTATCAACTCAGGAAAAAAAGGTTTTTATCTTTTCACAGGTATATTGAATCTCTTCTTCCTTCAGTTGCTCTGACATGGGAAGCGATAATACTTCCTCTGCATACTTTTCACTCACGGGGAAATCACCTTTGTGGTGCCCGAGAAAAGCATAGGCCTTTTGGAGATGGCAGGGGATGGGGTAATGAATCCCTGTATAAATCCCCTGCTCTTGTAGATATTTGATCATTTCATCGCGTTTGGGGGTGCGGATCACGAACAAATGATAGACGTGTTTGGCACCTGGCATCTCTTTCGGCAACACGATATGAGGGCAATCAGCCAAGTACTTTCGATAATGGTCTGCGTTCTTGCGGCGGATAGCTGTCCACTCAGGCAGATGCTTTAGTTTGACATCCAATATGGCTCCCTGCATGCCTTCCATCCGATAATTGTGGCCGATGAGTTCATGAATATATTTCTGCGGCGATCCATGATCACGCAGCATCATCATTTTTTTATAGAGATTTTCGTCGTTGGTAATCACTGCCCCCCCTTCGCCATAGGCACCGAGATTTTTACCGGGATAGAAACTAAAGCAACCGCACAAGCCAAATGTTCCGGTCATCTGGCCATTCAGTGTAGCCAGATGCGACTGGGCACAATCCTCTATCAAGATCAGATGATGTTTGTCAGCGATCTGCTTAACTTTATCCAACTGAGCCGGTTGGCCGTACAAGTTCACGGCAATGATTGCTTTGGTCTTATTCGTAATCGCCGCTTCGATGCGAGAGGCATCGATGTTGTAATAATCCGCTTCACAATCTACAAAGACGGGTGTGGCGCCGGTCAAGCTGACCGCTTCCGGCGTGGCGAAAAAGGTATTTGCGGGAACGATGACCTCATCGCCGGCTCCAATGTCCAGCGCCATCATGACGATATGTAAAGCCGCGGTACCCGAATTGACGCCAACACAGTATTTGGCCCCTTGACTTTCGGCAAAATGCTCTTCAAAGGCTTTGACGAATGGCCCGGCCGCAAAAGCGCTGCGCTCTAAAACTTGTTGGATGGCATTATCGATTTCGTCTTTTATGGAATAATATTGCGCCTTGAGATCAATAAAATTCACTTTCATGCTTCTCTCCTCTTCGGTATTCATGATCATCAACGATTAAAAAGTCTATCCAGCCGAAATAAAGTAAGAAAATATTTTCTTTCTTCATAGTGAAAAACTCTCAAAACGATCAAAAGGACCATAAAAATGACGAACGCTGCTAGCAGATTCCAGGTCAGTCCTAACGGTTTAAATAAAAATTGCGCGGCAATAAAAAGCAATGCCAAAGACACCATTTTCACATACTCAATGAGCCGTGATAGATTCAAGATATATTTTAATAAAAAATATAATAAAATAAAAGCCAAAACAGTACTGGCAAGTTTTGCAAAAGCAGCTCCGATAAAACTTAATTTCGGAATGAGCCAGATATTCAGAGCGACATTCACGACCAGAGAAACAGCCATGATGAATGTCACCATCTTTTGTTTACCAGCGTTGATAAAAATATCGATGAAATAAAAGTTGAGATACATAAATCCCAAGGCAACGGTGAGCCATTGGAAAGCAGGGGCACTGGGTGCATAACTGGCGATGTAAAACGTACCGATGATTTTATCAGCAGCAAACGCCAAAGGAACGCTAATCAATAGCCCTATCAGTAAAACATATTTTGTGCCAAGTCTTGCAAATTTGCCAAATTGTTCCTTGGAGGTCGCATAATATTGGGCTAACAGCGGAAACAACGACATCGTCAAAGGCGTCGACAAAAACGAGAGGGGATAAACCAAACGTGTGGCAGCGGAATAGAGCCCTACCTCTGCCTCTCCCTTCATCCACGAGAGCATGAGAACATCAATTTTTGTTGTTAGAATAGAAAATAATAATAAACCAGCCACGGGTAAGCATTCGCGGAAAAGGTAACGCATGGTTTGCCACTGGGGCTGGAGAGTGATTTTTACCAATTTGAAAAACCGTGTGACAAGGATGATGGTTCCTGGCAAATTGCATACCACGTAAAGGATCGCGGTGGTGATCAAATCGAGATAAAAAAAGCGGACGAACAGTAAAATCAAAATAGCAAAAAGCAGATCATCAATAATAAAACACAAGACAGGCACGCCCATACGCAATCGCGCCTGGAAAACGCTTTCGAATACGGTTCGGGTAGAAGATATTTTCGTTGAAATGAAAAAATTGATGGAGATGATCGCAATGAGAATTAAGGTTTCGGGGTTATACCCCATGAAAGGCATGATCAACAACAGAGAAACAATAGCCGTCCATGAGAGCAAAAATTTAAAGATAATGCCTGTACCAAGCAGATCGCCCTCTTTATCGGGATGCTTGGAAATTTCACGGACGATGATCTGGTTCAGGCCAAAATCGGCGATAGTATCGAACGTACCGATGTAAGCAATTGCAATGGAAAGCCTACCGAATGCTATCTCGCCAAAGTAATTGGCAAGAAATAGATGAATGAAAAAGTTAAAGAATAAATGAAAAATGCGACCAATATAGATGAAAATCGAGTTTTCGAGTATTCTACCGTAAACGGTCTTCATGGCTGCTCTCTTGCTTCTGTTTACGGATAAAATTAGCACAGGCGACAACAAGCCCCAAGAAAAACCAAAGCCTGCGGTTGTCGTTCAAGTCGCCACTGAATTGCGCGCCGATAAAATTAAATAAAGCACATAGGAGAAAAGCGATGATGATAGCTTTCGTCCTCTCTGGTAGCGTCGAGCGATAGGTATTTATTCCGGTGGAGAATACGCTTGCAAAATGCCAAGTGAGGAGAAACAAACCCAATAGACCCAATTCCGAAAACACCTCTAAAAATATATTATGCGGGTACCAGCGGATGTCTTGTCGGAATACGGTTTGGCTGTAGCCACCACAACCGACACCAAAAAGAATATGAAACCATCGATCCGTAGCCAACTCCCACGCTGCCTTCCAACTGTACAAACGGGTGTAAACAGTAAAAAAGGTCAGATTTTTAGAGGTCTTTTCACCAGAAAGAATATCGGTATAGCGGCTGGTCACTTGTTCAGGGAGTACAGAAAAGATGATGACGACAAAAATGATCACAATAATCCCTAATATGACCAAATTACGTTTTGATTTTCCGTGGTAACGGATACTCATTAAAATCAGAAATGCAACGATGAAACTCATCATCGGGCCACGCGAATTGGCCGCAAACATGGTTACCAGCAGCAGCAACAAGCCAAGATAACCGAGAATGCGCCATTCTCTTCTCCGCATCAATGGAATCATCACCATTAAGCAGATAGCAGCAGCCCCGATCCAATTCGCATAGCTTATTGGGTTGACCCCAAGAAATGAAGAACGATAGGTAAAAATGATCGATCCCGCCAAAATACTTTTGATGAGCGAATAGAGGGTATATATGGCAACGGGTATGGCAATGGCGATTAAAATCTTTGCAATTTTAATGGCGCTATTCTCGTCGCGGACGATGAGGATGGGAAAGAAAAAAAGCGCCCAATTGAAAAACAAGAAACTGAACGATTTAAAAGTACCATACTGAACAGAGAGGGAATAGCTCACCGAAAAGATCATGTAGCCAGTAAACAGTAGCAACGGCAACGCACTGGGGGGCAAATCAATAGAAAAGAGCCAATTTTTCCTAAGGAGATAGAAAAAAGTGCTGATCATTGCCAATAAAAACACGGCAATTGTAAAATCGAATTGCGAAAAAAAAGGCACATTTAAAGATAGCCATTCCTTAAAAATGGCCGAGGAAAAGGCAAGGACCAGTGCTAATTCCGGACGAATGAAAAGATAATAAAGTCCTACAGGTATTAAAATAAAAGCAGAGAATTTCAGATAGGATAGTTGCTCGGCTGCAACAGCAATGGCAGTGGCAGAAATGACGAGCACCATCGTTATAAAGGAAGAATAACGGCTTTGCCAAGATGATGCCAGCTGTGATGGTACTGGCTGCGCTTCAAAATTCGTCATAGCGATAAAACTATTTTTTCCAGAAACGCCAGTCTTGCTTAATAGAGGTTGATATTTGCTGCAATTTGTGATATTTTTCCGGATCGACTTGTTTCAGCCCAGCTAAGCGTTCATAGACCAGCACATAAGCGATGGATAACGATAATGCCAACAAGCCAGCTACTGCGACCATGATCATCCGTTTGGGACGTGACTTTTTTTCAGGCAGAACCGGCCGATCCAGAAGATGAACCGTCGGCGTGTCTTTTGCTTCTTGAATCTTGGCCTGTTCGTATTGCGGCAAAATAAATTCGAGGATTTTTTCCTGCAGCATCACTTCGCGATAGAGTCGGGCATATTGTAGCCCCACATCCGGCACCTGATCGATGGGAATAAAGATATCCTTATCCTTTTTCCCATCTTCCAAAACTGCTTGCTCGGTTTGACTATATTTAAACTGATGATATTTTGATTTCAAAATATTCAATTCTGTTTGCGCCTTGACATAATCGGGATGGGTTTTGCCTAAATATTTGGCCAGAAATTCGACTTCAATTTCTTTTGCCGTTATTTGTGCGCGAATTTCGGCAGCAGCTAAAATGACCGCCTTGGTCTGTTCGGGCAAAGCGATGGCTTCATGTTTTTGTTGGAATAATTTAAAAGCCTCTTCAGCCGCTCGTAGATCCTCCAAATTCTGAAGATATCTTTTTTCGATAAACAATCTGGTATTACGGGCTTGCTCTCCTTTGATACGTTTGTTCACTTGATCTAGTTCGTTGATAATGGCTTCGGTCATATCACGAGCGAGGGTTTTCGCCCGTAATACTTCCCGCCCGCCAGCCAAAAAAGGCGTTTTGACCTCTGCCGCCACCGTTATGGTCCCCTCTTCATTCACTTGAATGGTGATACGATCCTGCAACGTTTTTATGGCTTCTTCTACCGTCTTACATTTGTATTCCTTTTTGAGGTCGAACTTTTCGACGATGGCCTCCAAAAGAGAACGGCTATTCAAAATGGCGATAAATATGTTGGTTTCCTTAGAAAAGATGCCTCTCTCGCTGGCGCCAAAGCTGGCTATAGGTAAATTATTGAGCAAGGCGGCCGCCAATCCCATGCCGCCGCTGTCATCGGTTGGCGGTAGGATGGTTGCGCTGGATTTGTACCACTTGGGCAAGATTAAACTGATAACCGCCACCAGTGAGCAGACGAGGATGGTATTTCTGATGATGAATTTTTTCTGGCGCATGATGATAAATAACAGATCGATCATATTCAGTTCTTGAGTCTTCATCAAATATTCTTCTCCATCAAAGTCATCAAGTTACAAACTTTTAGCACGTTTCTGTCTACGGCAACCCCCTCACTTTGTTCCAAAAGACAAAGCCTATCGAAACAAAAAAGCATCGGCATCTTGACTATTGAAACAAATCTTCCACTGGACGATTTGCAAATATCGATTCTGCCAAGTATCCCTTTAAGCTCCTTCTCTTTCTTCTATTGCGTGGCATTTCTGAACCCGCTTGGCAACCTCACACAGAATCGAAGTCAAAAATATTCGGCAAATAAAATACAAAAATATATTTCCAAATCAAAAGCCATTTTTTTTCAATAGAAAGTTTTGTATATTATGATTCATCATCGGTAGTTTGTTTAGCACGAGGACGATAGCGATGCAGATTGTTGAATGTGTACCTAATTTCAGTGAAGGTCGTGATCCCAGCAAAATTCAGGCGATCACCGACGAAATCAAAAAAGTAGATGGTGTAACGTTATTAGATGTGGACCCTGGCAGAGATACCAATCGTACGGTGGTCACGTTTGTCGGTACCCCGGCAGCGGTTGTGGAGGCTGCCTTTAAGGCGATTGCCAAGGCAGCGGAAGTAATCGATATGCGGCAACATCGAGGGGCGCATCCGCGATTGGGCGCTACCGATGTGTGTCCGTTTGTGCCCGTCAAAGGGGTGAGCATGGCCGAATGTGTAGAACTGGCGCGACAATTGGGTAAACGCGTCGGCGAAGAGCTGAAAATTCCGGTCTATCTCTATGAAGCAGCCGCCTCACGGCCAGAGCGCCGCAATCTGGCCGACATCCGTGCCGGCGAATATGAAGGCCTCGAAGAAAAGCTCAAACATCCCGATTGGCAGCCCGATTTTGGGCCTGCCACTTTCAACGCCAAATCCGGCGCTACCGTCATCGGCGCAAGGGAGTTTTTGATCGCCTACAACATCAATCTCAACACGCGCGACACCCGCATCGCCAACGAAATTGCCGGACGCATCCGCGAGACCGGACGACCTATGAAGGACGAGCACGGTAAAATCCTGCGCGACGAAAGCGGTGAACCTCTGCGCATCCCTGGTACCTTCAAGGCCTGTAAAGCGGTCGGGTGGTATATGGACGATTTCGGCCGCGCGCAGATCAGCATCAACCTCGTGAACTATCATATTACCCCACCTCATTTGGTATTCGATGAATGTTGCAAAATAGCCGAAGAATTAGGTGCCCGGGTGACCGGCAGCGAGCTGGTGGGATTGATTCCTCTGGAAGCCATGTTACTGGCAGGTCGATATTACCTCAAAAAACAAGGCAAAACTGCAGGGGTGCTGGAAACAGAACTGGTACACATCGCCATTCTCTCACTCGGTTTAAATGACTTGTATCCTTTTGATGCGGAGAAGAAAATCATCGAGTATCGACTGCGGACGCCTAAACCTTTGGTTAACATGACGGTACAGCGGTTTGTCGATGTCCTCTCCACCGATGCTCCGGCACCTGGTGGCGGCAGCGTGGCCGCCCTATGCGGAGCCATGAGTGCAGCCCTTTCATCCATGGTCGCCGCCTTGACCCATGGCAAGAAAGGCTATGAACAAGTTTACGATGAAATGGAAGAAATCGGCATTAAAGCCCAGACGCTCAAAGAGGCCTTTCTATCCTCCGTAGACGAAGACACCGAAGCGTTTAATCGCGTGATGGCAGCGTTTCGTTTGCCGAAAAAGACCGATGAAGAGAAAACCCAGCGACAGGCTGCCATCGAACAAGCCACCAAGGGGGCAACGCTGGTGCCGCTGGGTGTGATGCGTCGCTGCGTAGAGGCGATCGAACTGGCACATCGCGTCGCAGAGCACGGAAACAAGAATTCCCTCAGCGATGCCGGTGTGGCCGCCCTGTGCGCGCAAACAGCCGCCGAAGGGGCCTATTTAAACGTACGCATCAATCTAAATGCCTTGGAGGATCAAGAGTTTAAATCGACTACCCTACAAGAGGCCGAAAATCTCCGCCACGTCATTTCCCACAAGGCGAAAGAAACCATAAAAAGGGTCGAGGAAAAGCTATCACAATGAAATTTATAATATCGACTTTTTGAATGGATAAAAGCAAAGGACTGGATGCCTGGATTAAGATTTTTTTCAGAGCTCATAGTTATCAATTATGTTGAGGAAAGATTTGATTGCTGATGGAGGTATCATGAAAAGATTTATGCCCTGTGCGTGGTTGGTGCTGTTGGTTCTTTCTTCTTTTTCCGCCGCAGAAGAGACCGGCCTGTTACGGTTCCCTGCTATTCATGGAGACCAGATTGTCTTTACTTATGCAGGCGATTTGTATACCGTAGCGGCGACGGGTGGCATCGCCCGCAAACTGACCAGCCACATCGGTGTGGAAATGTTTCCCCGTTTTTCCCCCGACGGCCAGTGGATCGCCTTCACCGGCCAATACGACGGCAACACCGAAGTTTATCTCATTCCCGCCACCGGTGGGATCCCCAAGCGTTTGACCTATACCGCCACTCTGGAGCGGGACGATGTTTCCGACCGCATGGGGCCCAATAACATTGTGATGGGCTGGAAAAATACCAGTCAAGAGATCGTCTTTCGGTCGCGCATGAAATCGTTCAATCCCTTCATCGGCGAATTGTTTACCGTTAATCTCAACGGCGATTTGCCCCAACAGCTGCCCCTCCCTCGCGGTGGCTTTTGCTCCTTCTCACCGGATGACCAAAAACTGGCCTACAATCGCGTTTTCCGTGAATTCCGCACCTGGAAGCGGTATCGCGGCGGCATGGCCGACGACATCTGGATCTACGACTTTGCCAGCAAAAAAACAGAAAACATTACCAATCACCCGGCATTGGACATTATCCCCATGTGGAAAGACAATAAAATCTATTTTCTTTCCGACCGCGATGAAAACGAACGCATGAATCTGTTTGTATATGATTTGGATAGCCGTGAGACTCGCCAATTGACCCATTTTGCGGATTTTGACATCAAATTCCCTTCCATGGGCACAAATGCCATCGTTTTCGAAAATGGCGGATTCATCTATAAATTCGACCTCATCAATGAAACAGCCCAAAAGGTGAGCATTACCATCGCCGATGACATGGTTAATGGCAGAGAGGAAATAAAAGCGGTCAGCAAAAAAATCACCCAATATGAGATCTCTCCTGATGGCAAAAGGGCGTTGTTTGTTGCGCGCGGGGATATCTTTACCGTTCCTGCTGAAAATGGCCCAACCAGAAACCTGACGGCCACCGCTGGGGTCCACGATCGCAATGCTGTGTGGTCTCCCGATGGCCACTGGATCGCCTACATCTCCGACCTCTCCGGCGAAGACGAGATCTACCTACAATCCCAAGACGGCAGTGGCAGTCCACTGCAGCTGACCAACGGTAACGATACCTATTTATATCGACTGGTTTGGTCGCCGGACAGCAAAAAATTGCTCTGGGGGGATCGCCGTCAACGATTGCGCTATGTGGATATCGATTCCAGGCAAATCAAGGAAGTGTTTCACTCCCCTGTCTGGGAGATGACCGAGTATTGTTGGTCGCCGGACAGCCGCTGGATCGCCTTCACCAGGCCCGAAATGGAAGGCATGAACAAAATTTGTCTCTATTCGCTGGAAAAAAACGAAATTTATGAAGCAACGGATGGCTGGTATGCTTCGTCACAACCGCACTTTAGCTCCGATGGCAAATATCTGTTCTTCGTATCCAACCGCGATTTCAATCCCATTTATAGCTGGAGCGAATGGAATCACGTCTATCTGGATATGGCACGCATCTATCTGTTGACCCTCAGCAAGGAGGTCGATTCGCCCTTCAAGCCGAAGAGCGATGAAGTGGAAATCAAAAAAGAAGAAACCAAGCAGGTGAAAAAAGAAGAAAAGAAGGAAAAAAGTGAAGAGAAAAAGGAAAAAACGGTTAAAATCGATTTGGACGGTTTGAAAGATCGCATCGTCGCGTTGCCTATCACTGCTTCCAGTTATCGCCATCTCACATTAGTAGGCGAGAATGTGTATTATCAGCGCAAAGGGAGTAAAGACGAAAAGACCCTATTGTTGATGTACGATCTGAGCAAACAAAAAGAAACCGAGCTGGGTCAGATCGATGGCTATGAAATTTCTGCTGATCAAAAAAAGATGCTGGTAGCCCAGGGCGACTCGTACGCCATCATCGATCTGCCAAAGGCAAAAATCTCCATCGAAAAGAAATTAGATCTTTCTGGCTTGGAGGTCAGACTCGATCGCCAACAAGAGTGGGCGCAGATCTTCGCAGAGTGTTGGCGGCAGATGCGCGAGTATTTTTATGCGCCCAACATGCACGGCGTCGATTGGGCTGCAGTGAAAGAGAAGTATCAGCCGCTGGTCAAATTCGTCAACCACCGCATCGACCTGACATATTTGATCGGCGAAATGATCGGTGAGTTGAACGCTGGCCATACCTATGTGGGCGGTGGCGACATGCCTCAGGCAAAACGCATCAAGACCGGTCTTCTGGGCGCGCAGGTGGTAAAAGACCCATCGGGTTACTTTCGCATCGTGAAAATTTTGCGCGGCCGCAACTGGTCGAGCGACACCCGCTCGCCTCTGACCGAAATAGGGGTGAACGCCAAAGAAGGGGATTTCATCTTGGCCGTAAATGGTCGCTCTACAAAAAATATGCCCAACCTCTATGAAGCGTTGGTCAACACCGTGGGCAAGCAGGTCAAATTAAAATTAAACAGTGCCCCCAGTGAAAGCGGCAGCCGCGAAGTAACCATAGTCCCCATTGCCGACGAGGCCAACCTTTACTACTGCGAATGGGTCGAGGACAACATCCGCAAAGTATCAGAAGCGACCGGAGGTAAAGTAGGCTATATCCACATCCCCGACATGGGTGTGGCGGGTTTGAACGAGTTCGTCAAATACTATTATCCGCAATTGCAGAAAAAGGCGTTGATTGTCGACGTGCGTGGCAACGGTGGTGGCAATGTTTCGCCGATGATCATCGAGCGGTTGCGGCGCGAGGCGGCGATGATTTCCATTGCCCGAAATCGCATCCCCACACTCGATCCCATCTCCATGGTATGGGGTCCCAAAGTCTGCCTCATCAACGAATTTTCCGCATCCGATGGCGATATCTTCCCCTATCGCTTCCGCCAACACAAGTTAGGCAAATTGATCGGCAAACGCACCTGGGGCGGCGTGGTCGGTATCCGCGGTTCGTTGCCACTCTTGGATGGTGGTTATCTCAATAAACCAGAATTCTCACGCTACGACCTGGAGGGCAAGGAATGGATCATGGAAGGCGTGGGCGTAGAGCCGGATATTTACGTAGATAACGACCCCGCCAAAGAGTTCGCCGGCATCGATGAACAATTGAACAAAGCCATCGAGGTCATTTTAGAAGAATTGCAGCGGGAAGAGAAAAGCATTCCACCGCCGCCACCACTGCCGGTCAAGACACCGAAAAAATAGCCACTGCTACGGCGCATAGAAAAATCAAAGGGTCGGACCCCTCACGCGCGGGGTTCCGGCCCTTTTTGCAGAAAGGTCCAGCATATTCTCTCACATCTACATTAGCGAACACCAAAGTCGGTGATCAGACAGATTAGCTGCAGAAAATTTGCAGCTGCAAAAACAACTCTATTGGCAGGAACCTCATGATAGGCGGGCTAACTATTTTACTTTGGTAACGCTTATTCTCAAGCTGGAAATATCCTAGGCGGGAACCTCATGATAGGCGGGCTAACTTTTTTACCCCATGATGCACAGGAATGGACACCGGCGGCGTGTTCCTGTAAAAAATGGCTCGTCTTCTTCTCTTAGTATAGAGCCTGGAGAATACGATGCACCAGATTACGCCGGCCAGCCGAACCATTCAAAACGAACATCTGACTAAAAGGTGCTGACGTGCCTACCCCCTGCATGGCATCATCGCATCCATCGGTTCACATAAATCGCTGCGAAATTTCTGCGATGCTGCCGCCGCAAATCTCTGTGGTTCTTTCGGCAAAGATCTTTGCCTGTTGGTAAAGCAGATTCCGATCATAGGACTGGGGGGCAAAAATAATCAACAAAGCCTCATGGGTGGCGAAATCCACCATGGTGCGCTGGGAATCGGTGATGGGCGAGCCAAAGGCGCCGATCTCATCGGCCAATACGTAACGGCCGCTCAAATGAAGTTCTTGGCCGCTGATGGCCAAATAGGAATCTTCCGCTCGACCTTTTCGAACATGGATCTCTCCGCTGATTTTTTGCGCATCATAAACACAAATGGGCAGGAGGAAATCCAATGAACACCAATTGCCCACATCTACCAAAGAGTTAACCGAATAAAGATCCTTGCCTTTCAGAGCGCGATGCAACAGCGCTTCGGAAGAGGGGCGACGTTTGGTGGGATCGATGCCGATGGCGTGGAACAATTCCCGCGCCCACCGTACACCTTGAATCTCGCCGATCGGCGTCTGGCCATATTTCTGTCGATAGCTTTCGGCACAGTGTTGTAATCTTTCGAATGCCGTCAGCGAGGCATCCACATGGATAGCCTGGACGCGAATCCAGGCCAAATTCACAGCGAGGTCTGGTTCACATTTCAGCATAATTTTGGTAGATGATGGTCTCTCCAGCGAAAAACGTCAGCCGTAACATCGTGCGAAAAATGATGAATAATTGTTGTAGGAAAAAGATAATTACGATCGTCAAAGCCGACGTGCCTTTCGAGAGGTCGGCTAACAAGTAATAAACGATAAAACCCAGTAAACCGATGGCGGATAAGATGGCCGCGAATACGATCACTTTTGAAAAATTTTTCCTGATAAACCCTAGTGCCCGCCAAAGGGACTTTCGTGTAGCGCGATCCTCATGGCAGATCAGACGGATGCGGGCATAATCGAAAACAATGAGCCAACAAAAAACGCCCAATAACGACAGTCCCATTCGACTCAAAGTGAAAAAATAAGCAATATTTTCATAGGGGTCTTTGCCAAAAATGAGCCATTGCACTAACTTCAGGATCTGCGGCAGCAGCAAAAGGATCAATAAGATCGGCAGAGACCAGAAGAACACCCTCAGAAAACGGCCGAAAAATTGAGCCGCAGCTCCCCAGAAAAGGGAGGCCTCATAGCGACGGTTTTCGGCAAAAATCTTCATGGCACCCGCCGATAACGCCAGCGAAAGCAAGCTGTAGATGGTGAGGATGATCACGGCAAAAATCGCTATCGGCATGAGGGTCTTGCCTTCATAATGGAAAAATTCCACCAACAAATCCCCTGGCAACCGATAGACCAATTCTTCAGCCAGCAAACTGTGGCCGGCAAACCGATTCATCACACCACGAAAAGGCAATAAAATAGCCGCAGCGGCCAAGAGAAGAGTTAAATAAAAGATAAGGATGATCTTTTTATGTGCCCATACTCTCACAAATGCTTGTTTAAGGGTTGCAATCATGGGTTGATCCTCTCTTAAGAAATGGTCGGATGCCTCTTCAGAATCAAGCTATGCCTACTATTTCAGCCACTCTGAAAATCTCAAAGCCTGCCGGCAAGCAATGCAAGTATCATCTCTGGTAGATCCATGAGTACTTGCAATCCGAACAGTCCCCGTGCCGCCCATTTGTTGATTCCGAGAGAATAGGCCTCGAGGGTGCGGCTGTTATTCACCAGTCGTACATCCAGCGGAATTTTATTTTCCGGATCAACGGTGGCGGACACAATTTTACCTGGGCGAAAATAGACAAATTTTTTCCAATACTCTCGGCCATCCCACTGCTCGCGTACGGTATCGCCATCGGCGAAAACCACTTGCAGTTCAACGGGAAAAATAAAAGAACCCAAACGTTCGACTCGCACCACATTTTTATATATTTTTTCGTTTTTGGCCGAGTTTAAAGAATCTTCGCCTGAAACCTTTGTCGTGTCTTTCCAAACAGAATCTGTCTGCGTCGAGTAAGTATAATCGAATCCCGCTTTTTCATCCACCAACTTTGACGAAACGTGGGTGACGCTATAATCAAGGACGGCATTGCTATAGAGCACCTGATCGAAGAACCAATGGAGATCTTGACCACTGGCTGAATTGGCAACCTCGACAAAATCCTGCGTGCGAGAATGCTTGAAGCGATACTGCGCTAAAAAAGCACGCATCACCTGCTGCATGGTCTCTCGACCCAAGTAATTATGCAGGGTTGTCAAGGCCAATCCCGCTTTGTAATAGCTGAGGACAGAATAGCTGTTACCCGAGTGAAATTCCCACGACCTGCGAACCAATGGATCTCGGTCAGGCAAGCCCATATATCCCCAACGATAGAGTTGCATGTTGCTGAGCTGCAGGCCGAGGAGGTCAATCATGTTGCCCGTTTCGCCATAGAGATCTTTGAAGATTTGAATTTCGCTATAGGTATTGATGCCTTCGTCGAGCCAGGCTTCTTCGAATTCATTGTTGGCGGTGAGGTGATACCAATAATTATGACCGAATTCATGAAGGATGATCATTTCGGGAAGACGTAGTTTTTCCGGCACTCCGTAAAAGGTGCCGGCTGTGATCAGGGTGGGATATTCCATGCCGCCAGTGGCTGAGGCGCCTCGGCGGGGGTCTACCACCGTCAAATTCGGGAAAGGATAGTCGCCATAAGTGTTTTGGAAATATTCCACAGCTAATTTTGCCGCCTGCATATGCCGCGCCGCCTGCTGGACGTGGTCTTTTTGCATCAGCAGTCGGATATGCACATCCTGCGCCTGGTCGGTGAATTCGACGAAATCCGGACTGGTCGTCCACGCAAAATCATGCACATCCTCGGCATGATAATGATGGGTGACGGTGCCGTCGTCGTGCTTGGTTCTGGCAACCTCCAAGCCGGTGGCACCGACCAGATGCTTCTCTGGCACGGTGATAAATACATCATATACTCCAAAATCGGCGTAAAATTCACCCCACAAATGATATTGATGGCAATTCCAGGCGCCGTCTTCATAGACACCGATCTTTGGGAACCATTGTGCCGCCATGAGGTATTCTTTTCTAGCCCCACTGCGAGCGATGGGCGGCTCGGGAAATTTACCCTTGAAATCGATATTCAACGCGATGGAACCATGCGGGGCAATCACCTCCGGTAGCTGCAGCAGGGCAACGGTTCGATCCTCTTCGTTGTCATCATCCGGATGAATGAACTGCAGATTAGCGGTAATATCTCTGCCATCTTCTGTCACGATGCGCAAGATATCGATGTATCCCCTTTTAGCAGGTGGAAATTTTTCGTCAATCCAGCTCCGATTGGATTCCAGTGCATAAGTGGAGCGATTGTTGCGAAAGGCGTTCAAATAGAGGTGAAAGGGTATTTCTTTAATGGGATGATCCGAAGGATTTCGCCAGTTTACTTTTTCGCAGCCGTGAATGATTTTTTTATCCGCATCCAAGCGGACATGAATTTCATAGTGAACCAAGCGGGGACTGTGTGGGGTTGGGAATATGATCGGTTGTGGATTTGTGGAAAAAGCTAATAAAAATAAACAGGTCAATCCTATAGGGACGCACCATTTTTGCACCATAAAGCTACCTCCAATGGCTCATGCTAAAGAATCTTTACCACCACGATGGTCATATCATCGTGTTGGGGAACATCGCCGACAAAAGCCTTGATGGCCTCCTGCACGGCCAGGATAATCTCCCGCGCCGATAGATGTTTGGCGTTATCGATGACCTCAAGAAATTTGGCCTCAGAGAATTCTTGTTGTTCATCGTTCATGGCCTCGGTAAAGCCATCGGTATAGAGCACCAAAACATCCCCTTCTTGTAAAGACATGGTCTCTTCTTCAATGACCTTGACGAAGAGATCCCCTCTTTCCAAACCCAAAGCCAGACCGGCAGATTCCAACATCGAAAAACGATTGCCCTTGCGACTGAAATATATCGCTGGGTTATGTCCGGCTCGTGCATAGACCATCTGCTTTTTCTCCAAGTCGATCACCGCATAAAACATGCTGACGAACGAATCGCGTTCGATGGTGCGGTAGAGTAGATTGTTCACTTTGGTCAACACCACTTTGGGCGAAACATTGGCTTCAGCATGCGATTGGAATACTCCCTTGGTCAGCGTCATATAGATGGCAGCCGGCACCCCTTTCCCGGATACATCGCCGATGGCAATGCCCAGTTTGTTCTCCCCTAACTGGATGAAATCGAAATAATCGCCGCCAACCTCCAAGGCCGGGATGCATAACCCCGCCACATCACAATGCGGCAGAACCGGACTGCTCTTGGGCAACAATTTCATTTGTACCTGACGGGCTATTTCCAGCTCTTTCGCCATTCGTTCGCGTTCGCTGATGCGACGAATGTGCGCCGGCATGGTATCGGGTTGGTAAATAAATTTTTCCTTATAAACATAGCCCAGTATGATGATGATGACGGGCGAGAACAACAGCAGCAATGCCGCATATCCTGAGTAAAGCAAAGCATCGGCATGGTTGGTGACGATCGGCAAGGTGGTAAAGACACCAATCAAAGTGTAATTGGCAATCATGACTGTGATCAGGTCATATCGCCAGAAAATATAGGCAAATAATAATCCCTGCAAAAATACCAGAAATGCCAGAAGATACATCGGCGTGATGCGAAAGGAAATGCCCCAGATGGGGATGGCAGTAAGCGCAAAGATCAGCGCCGAGAGCATGGCAGAAATCCATTTCCTTTTGAATAGCTTGAAAAAATACAAATTGGCGAATAATCTGCATATCAATTCACAAATCAATACCGAACTGATGGCATTGACAAAAGGAATCAAAAAGGGCAGATAAAAAGTGATGGTACTGTCATAGCCACTGATGCCGATAGTGGCGTCGAAAAGATAAATGGCCATCCATGTGAATATAGCCATGAGGCCGAGGCTGATAAAACCAAAGGCAAATCCACGACTGGCGGAGACGGAAAAATCGTATGTTTTAAAGCGACCATTGATGATGGCATCGAACGAGATCAATTTATCCGCCCATTTCTCTCGCGCAAACGATTCACCCACACTCCAACTGGCAAAACTAACCGTAGCTAAAAAGGGGACGATCATGAAAGCGGAAAAGATCAATTTAACGAGTGTGATATAGTCAAAACTCAATTCGCCGAGCCCCCAGCCAATCGCCTGGATGGGAATGCCCAAAAGCTGATAAGCCATGACAGTGATATAGACGACCCAAAAAATGATAAAGGCGGTTCTTACCCCCACTTCTCCTTCATGATATTTTTTTAGGAACAAGGTGATAGGGAGAAAAGAAAAGAGGAAAAACAAAACCATCGATACCGAGTAAGCGATAAAATGGCGGGTGTCGGCTTGCTTCATCTTTAACGAAGCGTCCTTGGGTAATTCGAACCATTCAGCGAACTGGCTTATTTCCTCTCCTTGTACCTGAATTAAAATTTTTATCTCGCCAGGGATCTTGTCATAATCTCGGCGCCAGCGGAAGGTATGATCGGTACGATTTTCGTATTGCTGGCTGGTAAATTCATCCGGTATATAAAGTTCTGTATCGATATTCTGCAGGGCCAGAAACTTGTCGGCTACCGCCAACGCTTCGGCTTGGGTCAGGCGAGCGCGCATGCCAGTTGTCGGTGCGGCATCGCGCGGAATTTTGTGAGAAAAGCCAATGACTTTACCATCTACAGAGACATTGGCGCTGTAGATTTCCTGCGGTGCACTCCGTGGCAAATTTTTATACCAAAAAATATACCAATAATGAGAAAACAAATGTGGAGATTCGTTTCTGGCAATCTGCACCGCAGTAGATAAACCCAATTGGTCTTGTAGATAATGAAATGCCTGATCCGGACCTTGGGTGGTGGCCCCCACCCGATAATCACGCAAATCATAACCACGCTCTTGCATATATTGGCTAGCCACGGAGATGGCTTGGTTGCGGTCAACGGTGAATTGTACGGCCTTGTAAGGAAAAACGTGATCGTACAAGTAAATGAATAACGCCATACCAATGACGGCGAGGGAAGCTAAGAGTATATCTTTACGGAGTCGCATGGATTCATGACCTTGTCTGTTATAGAATCATCAAATCGATAATTAATTGTTTATGCTCTCATTTTTTGTACGGCTCTGACTGGATACATGTTTCATTTCTACACTTTCCACGAGGAAAATAAGATCTTAGGTTATAAGGTTTAGCATATAGGGCAGCGTGAAAAAATAATGTTACGCGTTCTCTTTGAACCGCTGGGAAATAACCCTCAGGTTTTTGGGATTTCAGGCTTTAGCCTTTCATCTATTTGTTACCCCGATCATGAGACCCTAAAAAGTGATTTTTAGTTGCTTGTTTTCATAAAGGAGATGAAGAAAAACCACCCACTCGTGAATCACTTTAAAAAGACCAATTTTTTGGCATAGTTGCTACCCGACTGGGTCCTCAAGCGAGCAACATAGGTACCACTACCAACCGTATGGCCAGCGTCATCTTTGGCGTCCCAGATAATCGTATGCTGCCCGTGCGTTCTGTAACCCTGATCCAGTGTTCGAATCTTTTGCCCTTTGAGATCAAAAATAGCGATTTCGATTTTATCATCAGCGGCTAAAGTGTAGGCAACAGTAGTGGCATGATTAAAAGGATTGGGATAGTTTTGATGCAATGAATAAGATGTTGGCTCAGCCGAAATAGGTGTCTCGCTGATTTCGGTGGCGAATAGCGTTCGGTACATTTCAAATGCGGCATCGGCATTCTTTTGCAGGTCTTGGAGGTTGACGCCAGCCAGTAAGGAAAAATCAAGTACAAATTGGCCATGAGCCTCTATGGTATAGGGTCCACCAGCAATGACATGGGAGATATCGGCTGGGCCGGCTTTGATTTGCGTCAGTCCACCACTAATCGCCTGCCATTTTTCCTCGCGGGTAAAGCCATCATGGAGCCCCCAACTGGGATTGTTGGGATGAGTATGGTCATTATAAATGGCACGATACGATAAACTACCCGGCGTTAATAATTGGACGCCAACATAGGTGTTAGGGCCGCTGCCACTATCATAGCAATAACCCATCCGCCGTTGTGAATCAAAATCGGCCACATTGCTCGCAAAAGTGCCTCCATCCATATCCCAATCGAAAAACAGCCCAAAACAAAAATTGGACAAGGGCGACTGCGATCGATTGCGGATGGTATAACGCAGAATGATGATATCCCGAAATGGTTCGCGATTAAAAGCAAACGTCTGTTGCGTGATATGAATGTTCAATGGTGTCTGCGAACGAGAGTCTTCAAAAGCGGTGTTGCTCTCTTGATCGCTGACTGCGCCGGGGGTATTGACGACCAGATCGCCATCCACCGCTGCGGCAAAATCTTGATCGAACGGTTGCTGACCGCCAACAATCAATCCTCTGGCGGCATTAACCAAGCGATCAGGACCGGTACCGGCAATAATCGCCCCCTCAAAGAGTAAATTGGGGCCATTGAAATGCTTGAAGCCGATGCCGTTTTCACTACTGCTGGGATCACCGAAGCCTATACGCCCCACATTGGTGATGGTCGTTGAGATATGATTGATGGTGAGATTGGCAAAAGGCGGCAGAACAACCAGCGAAAAGTGATCTTGATCCTGAAAATCACCACAGCTCATATGAAGCGTGAAAGGGATGACGTGGCCAGCCGGCGCCTGGTTTGATACCTGAAATTCGAATGCCGATAACAAATCAATCTCTTCATACGTTGCCAAAGAAGCAAGGAAAGCCGAGGCTTTAGTCATTTGAGCATAGGGACTATTCTCGAAGAGGGTCAACGAGATATTTTTTGCCGCGGCTAAATAATTTTTCAATTGTAGTGAAATCTTGATTTTTTCGCCTGGCTTGATCAGACTGTCTTGATCGACGATGCCGACGCGGGTAATCCGAATCGAAGGCCATGATTCGGTTAACGCGCGGTAAGCATTTACGCGGCCGCGGCCTAATTTGCCGGCGAAAGCGCTATTCAAGGCATCGATATTATCGGCTGTGACCCGCAATTGTTCAGCAGCCTGCAAACCACTCCAGGTGGGATTTTGCGTCAGAATCAGCGCGATGATGCCAGCAGCGATCGGCGTGGCCATCGATGTGCCCGACATGCTGCCATATCCCTGGTTTGGGTATAAACTATAAATATTGCTACCCGGCGCACACACAGCCACAGCATCCCCCCAATTGGAAAAAGAAGCCTTGCGATCATTGTAATCAGTTGCCGCCACCCCACAAACCCCCTCATAAGCTGCTGGATATTGCGTGTCGATCTCCCTGCCATCATTGCCATAAGCAGCAACGACGACCGCCCCCAATTCGGTGACATAGTTTATAAGGCGCGCCTCGTATTCCGAACGCGAGGATCCACCCCAACTGCAGCTAATCACCCGAGCACCATTCTCGGCAGCGTAAAGAATGCCCTCAAATCCGTAGGGTATTTGCGATTCGGAGGTCAAAGAACCGGCATGCACGGCCATTATTTTCGCGTTCCAGCTCACGCCAGCGACCCCAATACGGTTATTCGTTACCGCCGAGGCAATACCAGCGGTATGGGTACCATGCGCTCCATAGCTCGTCAGGTAAATCGAACGGGTAGGATCACCTTTTCGATCGGCCATTCGCGCGCCATGCACATCGTCAACAAAACCATTCTGATCATCATCAAGATTATTATCCGGGATTTCCCTTGGATTGGTCCATAAATTTCTGTACAAGTCGGGATGAAAGATATCGGTGCCGCCATCCACAATGGCCATCACCACATGGCCAGCTTCACCTTTGACGATTTCCCAGGCGCGTGCGGCCTGGATGAGATTAAAATGGCTTTGCTGATAGAACAACGAATCGTTGGGGGTGACATATAAGCGGCGAATATACTTGGGTTCGGCAAATTCTACGGCCGGATGTTTTTTAAAGGCTTCGGCAACTTCTCGCGGCGAAACGGAGGAATGATAATGAAAAAAATAAATGTTATCAATGCGCGTCCTTGGCTTTTTTTTAAACAAGGCAGACCGTTCATTTTTAACCAGTCTTTCCACATCCGTTATTCCATACCGCCGAATGAGTGCGTCCCATTGAGCATCGCCAGACTGTCGCAAAAGTGAATACCCCTGAGGTACCTCTCGCAACGCCACGACAACGACATCGGGCATCAGCTCATCATCGCCCACCTCTCCCACTCTCACCGCCGCGTGTACCGCAAACCAAATAAAAAAAACCATCCCTATAAACAGAAAGCGGAAAGAACCGATTGTTTGATCAATAAAGACCATCGCATATCCATCTTAATTTAATCTCAGTATCCTCTCTAATTGAATGGCACTTTGGTTAACTCCACTATACCACCTTTGTTAATAAAACGGTTAAAGAGGGATTACTACCTCCCGATGATATATTCGTAACGCTTTGTGCCGCATAATTATTTTTATTAGCATATTCCATGCCAATGTACTCCTTATTATACAAAAATACGCAATCGAAATCAAGAACCATCCCAATCTAAAGCCTACCTCCGGCAGTTTGAAATCGAAGGAAAGTAGTGACATCTGATGAAAGCACTAACTTTGATTGCAGCTTTCAGAGTGAGGTGTATATCGGGATGATCTAAGGTCATTCACCAACTTTAATATGTTTCATCGCAGCCGCACTTCTTTGGCAACTACCGTTGGCACTTTACTACTTAAACGCTGGTGTGCGGCAAAATATTTCTCTGCCCATCTCGACAACCGTACAAAGGGCAAACCGATAAACAAATACATAGCTGCGGCCAAAAGGCCAATGCCAAAATAGTCATAGTAGGTGGTTGCCAATTGTCCATAGACTTTGGTCAATTCGACCATGGTGATGACGGAGACGAGGGAAGAATCTTTGAGCAGAGCAATAAAATCGTTGGTCATCGGTGGAATCACCACTCGCAGGGCTTGCGGCAATATGATATGACGTACCGCTTGCGGCCGCGACATTCCCAGCGCTAACGCTGCCTCCATTTGTCCCTTTGGAATGGATAGAATACCAGCTCGGTACAATTCCGCCTCGTAAGCGGAGTAGTTGATGGCTAAACCCACCACCGCAGCTAAAAACGGCGACAATTTGATGCCGATGTTGGGTAGCCCATAAAAAATGAAAAAAAGCTGAATGAGCAAAGGTGTGCCGCGAATGATTTCTGTATAGATCATCGCTAATTGCGGCAATGGCCTGGGTAAATAGAGACGAATCAAACAGACAGCAAGCCCTAATAGCATCGCTATGGCCATGGATAAAATCGATAATTCCAACGTGATAATGGCTCCTTTGCCCAAAAGAGGGATATACTCCAAATATTGCCAGACTCTATCCTTGAGATGTTTCCCCCTGCCCAAGGATTGCAAAAACCTCTCATAATGAATAGCTTGTTCTTGCGCTGGCTTGGATACCCCCAGATATTCAGCCATCATATCGGTCCACAGCCCCCATTGCTCCAAAATCCTGCGGAGCGAGCCGTCTTGCATCATCTTGATTAAGACGCTGTCCACTTTTTGTAACAAAGCGGTATCTTCTTTGCGCACGCCAATGCCGTACTCTATGCGGCTGATAGGAAAACCAGTCAATTTCAATTTCGGATGGGGTTTGCCATAATAGAGGGCCAGGGGGTAATCCATCAGAACCGCATCGATGCGACTGTTGGCTAAATCCTCAAAGGCATTAAAATCGCCTTCATAGCTCATCACGTGGATTTGCGGCCGACTGCGGAGGATGCGTTCGGCCAGAGAAAATTTAAGCGCGCCGACTGACCTTCCATAGCAATCCTCAAGAGTATAAATATCGTTGGTCTCTTTGCGCACCACCAGCTGTTCGTAGGTCACATAATAAGGAATGGAAAAATTGATCTTTTCCTTGCGGTCCTCGGTGATTTCGAGGCCATTGATGACCAGGTCATAATTTCCGCGCTGCAGGCCAGGGATGAGGCCATCCCATTGATTTTGCACAAATTGTGCTTCCATCCCCATGGCAGCAGCCAGTGCCGCAGCTAAATCGACTTCGAAACCGATTATTTTTTGTGGATGGTCTGGGTCGAGGAAGCTATAAGGCGCGCCCCCTTCCGAGTCGCCCCCCCAGCGTAAAACCGGTTTGGAAAAGTTCTGGGCAGAAAGAAAAGAGGTATTCAAAAATAAGAGGAGAATGAGGATGATTCTTTGCCCCATCATGGCGTCAACCCGCAACGCTGAGGTTGGCGTTGAAAGAGGCCTCTCTTGCTTCTCGATCGAGTATCCGATCATCGTTCAGGAAGTGTTTGAGGAAATTTTGCGTGCGTTGATCGCGGGGGCCAGAAAAGATTTGCTCAGGTGGCCCAATTTCGATAACCCGGCCGTCCTCAAAATAGGCGATCTTGTGTGCGGCTTTACGGGCAAAACTCATCCGATGTGTTACCACAATCTGCGTCATGCCTTCTTCATTGAGCTGGAGCATCACCTGCAGTACTTCTTCGGCCAAGGTGGGATCCAGGGCAGAAGTGGGTTCATCATACAACATGACTTTGGGCGACATGGCCAAGGCCCTGGCAATGGCAGCCCGTTGTTGCTGCCCACCGGATAACTGCGGCGGATAAAAATGGAGATATTTCTCGAGACCCACTTTTTTCAGTAATGAGTGCGCCAAGTCTTCCGCATCTGCACGCGACCATTTTTTCACCACCATAGGAGCACAACAGACGTTCTCCAGAACCGTCATATGCGGAAACAGATTATAACTCTGGAACACCATGCCGATGCAACTACGCAAATCATGCGAAAGACGCTGATACTGTCTTTCACTCAAGCGATGCTGAAAGGACCTTTCTATACACACATCTCCGACGCATATCTTGCCAGCATCGAACGTCTCTAAAGAATTGAGACAGCGTAAAAAAGTGGATTTGCCGCTCCCTGAAGGCCCGATGATGACCGTCAACTCGTGGGCATATACCTGCAAATCCACACCTTTCAAGACCGGATGATGGTGATAGGATTTGAAGAGATTCTCCACAGAGATTAAGGGAGCAGAATAATCGCTCAATTTGCCCTCCATAATTAAAACGGGAAAAAATATCGATTTTTCTTGCAAAAGTCAAGATGATATTTTAAAAAAAATGATTCGATTTTGTTCTTCTGGGTTAACATCCCTCTTGATTCCAATTTAACCTCTCCATAGTTTTTCTCGTTGTCAACCTGGTAGTTACATATGATTCTTCAAACCACATAGAAAATTTTCCTCAGCAAAGTTGGTGAAATCACCAATGATCTTGTGATATCACCAAAATGAAATATAAAATGAATTTTTTCTTCTATATTTGGGGGATTTTGGGCCGAAAAATGCCCCAAAAATCACGGGAAAATAATGAAATTATGGTATGATATTTGCAGTTAATAAATAATAAACAATAGGGAAGGGCAAAAAAAATGAATACCCATGAGCTGATCGTGCAATTATCCACACGCTTGGAAAAACCTCAGGAAGAAATCCGCTCGGTGTTGAAAGAAGTAATAGGTCGATTGCGTAAGGCATTAGCGCATGAACAGTCTTTTACCATGCAAAATTTTGGCTCTTTTTCTATTCAAAAGAGGGACAAGAGAAAAGCCTTTCATCCTATTGCTAAGCGGTATATGTTGTTGCCTCCCAAATTGTTCTTGCGCTTCAAGATGGCAAAGGCGTTGCGCGAACGTTTTAAAGGAGGTGGCGTATGAATGAAAAATTGACCTTCGACGAACTGACCAAAGCCGTTGCTGCAGCCACTCATTGGAGTAAGAGCCTGACGCATATTTTCATCAAAGAAATGTTTACGGTGATTGTAGAAGGGCTGGAGAAGGACGGTGAAGTTAAAATCAAAGGACTCGGTTGGTTCAAGCTACGTTGGGTGGAGCCGCGTATGGGACGCAATCCTCAGACCGGTGAACCGCTGTTGATACCCGGCTACCGTAAAGTGCTTTTCAGACCAGAAAAATCTTTGCGCCAGCTGATGAATCGTCGCTATGCCCACTTGAAACCCATTTTTCTTAAAGAGGCTGCTCCTTCAGAACCGACCTCGCTTGCTGAACCATTGACAGAAAAGCCAAAGCCAATGGCATCCACAATTTCAGAAGCTGATAAAGAAAAGTCAGAGAAAAAACAAAGGCTGAGATGGTTAGCGTATGCGCTGATACCCATTTTTATAATCCTTCTCTGGCTGCTGTTAAAACCGAGCCATCAAACACCTGCCGAGACCCCTTCGGCAGCCTCTGCTTCCATGAATGATGTGGTTCAAACAAGCGATTCTAACACCGGGGAGGCAACACCAGCCCAGTCCAGCCAAAAGCATATCGTCAAGCTTGGTGACACCCTGTGGGATCTTGCCGGCGACTTTTATGACGAAAACTTGTTTTGGCCTCTCATCTATCGCAGCAATCGCCCGACGTTGGTCGACCCTGATCGACTCGAACCCCAACAAAAATTGTTACTGGAACCGTTGGAAGGTTCGCGTTTGCAACTGAGCGGGACGGATTCGGCGAGATTGGGCGAAGGATACCATCTGGTATATTTGATCTATAAAGAAAAAAATAAACCCGATGCTGAAGCGTTTCAGCAGGTGGCGGATAAATATGTTAAGAAAAATATAGGTTGCAAATAATATATAAAAGTTATATGATGTATTAGGCAAGAAAATTAATTTGATTCTGGGTTTGATAAAGAACATTCCTCTTATACCCTGGTGAATGGCGTCGGTTCAAAAAGACCCATCGTATTAAATAAGTGGTATTTCAAAGTAACAGGAGGTTCTATTATGACAAGAATAAAATATTATTTTGGCTTATTCATCCTATTTTTCGGGATGAACGGATGGGGGCAATTGCTAATTAAAAATAGCGGTGGCAATGAAGTATTGCGACTCACGCAAGCCGGCAATGTCGCAATCGGCACGACCAATTTTAATCCCGATGCCCGCTTATATGTCTCGGGCTCTAGTCTGACCAATTTGGACTATAAGATTAAAAATGGACCGATAATGACAGCATACACCACCCTCTATAGTCGTGACCTGGGAAACCCAAACAATAATCATTTGGCATTAGAGGGCATAACCTCTAATTTGGCTGCTGATGATGGCTCCTCTTATCATATCAGTGTTCATGGCGTTGTAATTAATAGTGCAAAACAGCAAATGAGCAGCGGCAGCCTCGGGTATATAAATTGTGGCCAAGGTGCTTATTGTGGTGTACAAGGCTATATTTTTCCTGTATCAGAATATCTCTCATCCCTTGTGACGATGGCGGGTAATTTTGTGAATGAACGTGTTGGAAATAATGATTATGGTGTTTGGATTAAGGGAGAGAATCCTCTTTATGTTGAAGGAGGAGGTACTGCACGATTCGTAAATGGCGCAAGCATCAATAGCGCTATTAAAGGAATAATTACTTTTGGCGACGACGATGAATTTAACATCAATAGAAATACATCTACCAATAGACTGTATATCGCTGCCAATACGGGTCATGTCGAAGTGCGGGCGAACGCCACTACCGGTATCATCAATTTAGTGGCAAGCCAGGTGCAATTCAATGGTGTTACCCAATGGAGTTCCGATGTACGATTGAAAGAGGAAATCCAATCGATTGCCGATGGCCTGGAGGCAGTGAAAAAGCTCAGGCCGGTTAGCTACCATCGAAAACAAAATCCCCTGTCCAACAAAGAAGTGGGTTTGGTTGCGCAAGAAGTCGAGAAAGTGCTACCGGAACTCGTCACCGAAGACGCTGATGGCTATAAATACATCAATTATGTTGGGATCATTCCTGTTTTGATAAAAGCAATTCAAGAGCAGGAAGAACGAATCAGACAATTAGAACAAGGCCGAAAATAAAAAATTGGATGATATCGCAAAGGCAATCTTTTATTGCGTCCCTTCAGCGAAAAAATCGAATAGCGGTATTTATCATTCATTTTTCGCAATAGGGGTGCATCTCCTATTCCTTCGGGAGCGGCTTTTTCAATCCGCTACGCACCATTTACGAGTGGAATAGGAGATGCAAAATGAGTTATCAATCATTTCTTTGATTGAGGTTCAGGCGTTGCCGAATACGTCAAGTTTTAGTGATAATAATATATACTTCCGCGAAGAAAATAACATAAGTTTAGCCAGGCCAATTTCAAAAAGATATTTTTAGCGTGTTATTCCAACGTCTGCTTCGCCTGCTCCAATACTCCTGAGCCTGGCCGCGGCTGAATAGCAGTTCGCAATACTGTTAGGCCTGACGGAAATAGAGATAGCAATCCTCGGGAGGGCTTTGCTGTTGCCAGCTTCGGCCTGGTGAGTCCAATCATCCGACTATGATAGATTGCATAAGGCGTTTGGTAAGCCATAGAATTTTCTTGAAAAGATAAAATATTATCCTTAAATTTCAGTTATTCTTAAAATCTAATTGAGCGATTTAGGCTTAAAAATTACCGAACTTTCCAAGCGTGACCAGATGAATCGCTCAATTTAAGTAAAAAAAAAGCCACTGACACACCAAATATTCAGCAACCGACTGATTCTGCGTAAATGATTCATTGTCGAAATTGCAAAAGCACTTCATCATTAAATAAGGTATGTGGAGCTTTGGAGGGAGCCGACATACCTTTTTTATATTTTTTGAACCATTTGCAATAAGGAGAACAGATAGCTATGAGAATGATCATCCTCAAAGACAACGAAGCAGTGGGGAAATGGGTGGCCGAGTATGTCGTCAACAAAATCAACCAAGCCAAGCCAACGGCGAAAAAACCATTCGTTCTGGGGTTGCCTACTGGTTCCTCACCGATCAGCACCTATAACCACCTGATTCGTCTCTATCAAGAAAAAAAAGTTTCCTTCAAGAATGTGGTAACCTTCAACATGGATGAATATGTCAACCTGCCCGAAGATCATCCACAGAGTTATCACTATTTTATGCATGAGCATTTATTCAAACATATCGATATTCCCCCCAAGAACATCAACATTCTGAATGGCAATGCGAAAAATTTAGAAGAAGAATGCCGAAAATACGAAGAAAAAATCAAATCCTATGGCGGCATTGATCTTTTTCTCGGGGGCATCGGACCAGATGGCCATATCGCTTTTAACGAGCCAGGTTCGTCGCTTTCTTCCAGAACCCGTGTGAAAACGCTGACCTATGATACGCGTCTGGCCAATTCTCGTTTCTTCGACGGCGACGTGAACAAGGTGCCCAAAACGGCATTGACCGTCGGTGTCGGCACCGTCATGGATGCACGTGAGGTGATCATCATCATCATTGGCTATAACAAAGCCCGAGCCCTACACATGGCCATCGAAGAAGGGGTCAGCCATATGTGGACGGTTTCGATGTTTCAGCTGCATCCCCATTGTATCATCGTCTGCGATGAGGAAGCTACCATGGAGCTGAAAGTGGGAACCGTAAAATATTTCAAGGATATTGAAGGATTACTCTGATCGGTCTATCATTTTCCTCCATATTGTCGATCCGCTGGTTTTTTAAAAGCCATCATCAACCCCGGTCGTCGCGCATTATGCGAGCCGGGGTTTTTTAATTTCATAATTAGCCCTCTGGATTCTGATTTTCGTATCGATTTGAGCTCGATTTGATACTCTAAGGGGGTCGTATTTCTGATAGCGATCGTTTCAACACCCGCATAGCGATTATCGTTCATCCTAAGGGCGTATTAAATAAACAGCATGCGAAATTTAATTATCGAAATGATCATCTCGTGGGAAAAGACTGCGGCCAATAAAAAAGCCCCACAATTCATAAGGATTGTGAGGCTTGTAAAAGGTGGCGCCTCCCAGAATCGAACTGGGGACACACGGATTTTCAGTCCGTTGCTCTACCGACTGAGCTAAAGCGCCGCCGTTGTATTTTAAAATATAGAATTTTTATAAAATAGTCAAGAAAAAATTCGTACTTTTTTTTGGATTGCTCGGCCACAAGGAGTACATTCATTTAAATGGGTTTATTTTTCCAAACAAAATAATCAATTACTACGATATTTTCCTCAAGCAGAATTAAAAAATGTTGCCTTAAAAGAATACCCCTGGTCACCCGGCTTCCGCTCATGTCCTCGTGAAACCTTGAGTAGCCTCTTGGGGCATGACTTCTACGCCCTTTGGCCTCGAGGGAGGCGCCGATACTTTTCATCTATCCAATCATTTGCGCAGAGGATCCTGCGCCAACAATGTCTTTCTAAAGAAAATACGGCGATCATAAGGGGCACAGCTAAGGCTTATATTTTATTAGCGTAAAGAGATACTTGTGCATTGACCTTTTTGCCATAAGCGGATCCCCTGGGCGGCTTACAATTAGCTGGCAATGAACAATTTGCAGTTGGCACTTTGCGGTTGGCAGTTACTTTTGGCAAAAGCCGCTGGCAATCGCTCAATTTTTTTCTGCCTTTGACACGGCAATTCTTCTAGTTGATGTTTGGCGGAGAATATAAAATATGCCTTCTAACATTCCAATTTGCTATTTTTTCAAAACCGGAACTCCACTCCCATACTCAGCAATCGTTTGTCGTAATATAGATTGGCCCAAGGCGATTCGTTTTGATACCAGGCGGCCCGTAATATCCCTCCCACAAATGAGCTCAAGTCATGCGTCACATCGAGAATGATGAAATTGCTCTCCTCCCTTTCAGTGTCCAATTGCAAGGGATAAAATGGTAGCAGGTTGTCATGATAGTGCTTTTTCTGTACGGTGCCATAACCGCGTAAGTAAAACTGACCCAATTGTTTGATGAACGACAACATGATAACATGACGATGGTAGCTGTAGCCATAGCTGTTGGAGGTATTCATTTCGTAGCGGTAAGAGAGATTGAGGATCACCGTTGGCCAGGATCCTTCCAAGTGCCATGCCGATGTCAGCACCTCATCCTCCTGGTGATGAGGCATAGACCGATAGCTATATTTATCATCCCCTTTATCAAAGGCATGGCGTTTGTATTTCATGGAAGCATAATGGAGTTGTGGCGAGAGGGTAATATGCTGAGCCAATCTACGATGCGCCTGAAAAAAAAGTCCCGGACTGTAATAACTATAAAAATCCGTGCGAGCATAGTCGAATAGTTCTTCGCTAAAACCGACCTTGAGGATCACCTCACCTAGCATGGAGGTCTGCGCAAAAGCCCGCCAACCCGTCCAAGCATAATCGTTCTCGCGATTCAGAAACAGTTTCAATCGCGCCCATCCCTGGCATCCTAGCTGAAGACGCTTGCTCATGCGAACTGTCAACTCGGTGTGAAGCTCATTGATGAGCTTGTTTTCATCTTCCACCTGGAGATAGAATTGACAGCCTCCATGATAGCCCATTTGCACGGTGACGTAAGGTAGCTTGGCGCGACCTTTAGCGTCGTACGCCAGTTTCAGCGAAGGTGATTGGAGGGGTTGCTGCAAAGATTCCAACACATTGTCATCGTATTCATAGGCAATCTGCAAACGCTGGTTTATATTCCAACGCTTCAGTGGTAGGAAATCTTGGGCGATCGCAAGTGGCTGCATAATGAACACCACGATCCCCATACACCAGACCAATGGTTGTACATGGAAAAATTTCATCATTCCGGTTGCTGTGGGGTACGAAGCATGTTTTTCGCGCCTTTCTCGTACTTTTGCGCCAACACGTCCAAACTGTCGGCCTGAAATAACAATCTTTGTCTCTGTGTTTGTAGATGGTTGATATATTCTTCGACGCTGTCATCGGGCAAGCTGCGCACATCGATTTGCAAAAGCCTATCCATCTGGGGCACGACTTCGACCTCACGGGCTTCTGAGCGCGGTGTTTTTGACTCGTTGGCAGGCGATAAAAGATCAACAGCAGAACTCTTCACAGTCGCCTGACGCGATTTCATGACCAATTCATCACTCTGATCGAACAAGCGCACATCAGCCAAAAGGTCGGTCATTTTTCTCCGGAGGGTTGCCTCCTGTCGCACCTGCCGTAATCGGCTTTCCACCTCTGCGGCATGGCGCCGCAATTTATCCGCCAGATCGCGGAAATAGCTGGCTTTGGCAAGGATCTCTTCAGGCAACTCTTCCGGTTTGATGATCAGTTCCCCTGTTACAGCCTTATTGCTCATTATGGCTGTTTGTTGTAATTGATGTTGCCGCATCCGATACATATCGATTTGCCGGCGCAAATTTTGCTGGGCGTGTCTATCCTTTTTGGGTGATTGAGCCATTGCCATCATCAAAGAATCGATGGTCCGATCATATAACTGCGATAATTCTTTCGATACTAAGGCTATCTCCTTTTGGAGTTTATTCAGTTCTGTGAGAGTATGTTCTTGCTGGGCAGCATTGACCTGAGCAGTTTGTAAATATCGCTCCAGTCGCTTTCGTTCCAAATAATTCAGATCAGCTTTTTCTTTCAGAGATGTGATCTCTATGGACAAGGAATCTGCCTGTTGTTGTAATGCACTCATCTGTCGTTGCAAACTATCGAATTGGGCGTGCATGTTTGTCAAACGGGTTTCAAAAGCAATCAAGCTATCTTGAGCCAAGGCACATTTCCATGGCCAAATCACTATGATAAGCAAAATTGTAACGATTGTTATTCTAATCTGTCTTTTCATATCAAGCCGTACTTTTGTAATTTATAATACAACGCACTGGTTTTCACGCCAAGCAGGGCCGCAGCTCTGGACTTTACACCATGGGCTTGTTGCATGGCGCGTTCGATGGCTTGCTTTTCGGTTTGTTCCAGCAGGGCATCCAGCGTTTTGGGCGGCTCGGTCAAAGTGGTGGTAGTTGTAGGGTCAATTGGCAAGTCAGCCGCTTCGATTCGCTCGCCATCGGCCAAGACAGCGGCGCGTTCGAGCACGTTCTCCAGTTCGCGAACATTACCAGGCCACGGGTACTTGCAGAGCAATTGCACCGCTTCCTCGCTCAAGTTCAGATGTGGACGCCCCAACCGCGCACCGATTCGAGCTATGAAATGTTCCGCTAATAGTGGGATGTCCTCCACGCGCTCGCGCAAAGGAGGTAAATAAATGGGAATGATATGCAGACGATAGAATAAATCTTCACGAAAAATTTTTTCGTCTACCAGCGCCTTGAGGTCACGATGGGTGGCGGCAATGACCCGCACATCCACCGTCAAGGTCTGTTCGCCGCCAACCCTTTCGAACTCGCGTTCCTGCAGCACTCGCAGCAATTTGATTTGGATGCTGGGGGGAATGTCGCCGATTTCGTCCAAAAAGATGGTACCCGTATGCGCCAGTTCAAAACGACCATGTTTGCGTCGGAGGGCACCGGTAAAGCTGCCTTTTTCATGCCCAAACAATTCCGATTCTAACACGCCCTCGGCCAGGGCGCCGCAATGAACGCGAATGAACGGTCGTTGCGCTCGGTCGCTGGTTTTGTGGATGGCACGTGCCACCATCTCTTTGCCGGTTCCGCTCTCTCCATAAATAATTACTGAGGAATCCGTACGCGCAACTTTTTGGATTGTTTGGTACAACGCCTTCATCGGCGCTGATTTGCCGATGATTTCGCCGAAATTGTATTCCCGATCGATCTCCTGGCGCAAATAATAATTTTCCTGCTGCAACTGTTGTAAAGCTTCGTCTTGCTCCAATTTTTTTAAAATTCTTTCGACGCGTAACCTGAATTCATCATGCGAAAAAGGCTTGGTGATAAAATCGGCAGCTCCTTGCTGCATGGCCTCAACCGCCAGCTCGATGCTGCCGTAAGCCGTGATGATCATGACCTCGGTCTGCGGCCAACGTTCTTTGATCTTCTTGAGAACTTCGATTCCATCCATGCCCGACATGCGGTAATCGGTGATCACCAATCGAAATGGCCTTTGCTCCAACCACTGGAACCCGGCCATGCCGCTTGCCGCCTCGGTCACTGGCAACTGCATTTTTTCTAATACCTGTACCATACCGGCGCGCATGGTATCATTATCTTCGATGACCAGTACGGCCATTCTCTACTCCTCTGTCATTATTTTTTTCAATTTTAGAGTAGGAAGCATCTTTCGTTGCCATTGATCACAAATTGAACAGCCCTTTTTGAAACAAAACTCTTGCCTGTCATCAAGCCGCAGGCAAAATGAGCCTAAACCAGGAGCCACTGGAGTCGCTGTGCATCAAACGAATCGAACCGCCATTGGCTTCGGCCAAAGTTTTCACCATCGCCAACCCTAATCCCAACCCTCTTTCCTTTGTGGTGAAAAATGGTGTAAAAATCTTCTCCTGATCTTCCATGGCGATGCCGTGCCCTTGATCCTTAATATCGATCATCACCTGATGATTTTTATCGATTTTGATCTCTAATCTTCCATTGGCTTCCATCGATTGGGTGCCGTTGAGAAGTAGATTCATTAACATCTGCTTGAGATGTTGCGGGTCTGCCATGATCAGTCCATCACCAACCACAACAAGTTGAATCTTTTTTTCTTTCATTTCATTTTGTAACAATTCGCAACAATCGACCAGGATTTCGCTGATCCGGCAGACCTGGGGTTTAGGAAGTACCGGCCTGGCAAAGTCTAAAAAGTTCTGTACTAAGGTTTTTAGATTTTTGGTTTCCAATAGGATCCGATCTGCCTTTTGCCGTAGAGCCTCATCCGTAAGTTCATCGCGCAACAGACCGGCAAACAATTCTATGCCTCCTAAAGGATTACGGATTTCATGAGCCACGCCCGCCAGCATGGCTTTCTGTTGTTCTTCTCGCTGGAGGAGCGCATGTCGCATTTCTTCCATGGTCTTTGCAAGAAAAGCAACCTCATCACGACCCTCTATGTGAATGGGGCGATCGATCTTTCCTTGGCCGATGCGTTTTGCCTCTTGTTGCAATTTTAAGATTGGTCGCGAGAGTTGCCAAGCCATAGCCACTGCCATCAATAATGAAAAAATCGCCGCGGTGATGCCAATTTGCAACAGGCGGCGCTGTATCTCACCAATGGCCTTCAACGACCGGGCGTTACCTTCCACCATCACAATGCCCACCACACGACCTTGCGCAAACATCGGCACATAGGCAGATTTATAGAGGACTCTGTCGCGCCCTTCGAACAATACCGAACTGGCGGCGATGCCATTGACAGCCCGAGCAATTTCCGCCTGATCGAAGGCCTTGCGCACATATATCGAGCCGATGGGCGTCAGGCCTTCGCTATCCAGCCAGACCTGGCCTTGGGGAGAAAATACCATGATGCGCCGCAAATCGGCGGCCTGGGCGATTCTGACTAATCTTTGCCTGAGCCCCTGATACAGGCGGGAATCTTCATCTCCGGGTGCCAACAACGGTAGAAGAGAAGGATCCATTTGCACCGCCACGGCGCCAGCCAGCGATTGCAGTTTGAGTCCCAATTCTTTCTCGAACACCTGCCGCAATTGATACCGCAAGTAAATACCCGCCAGCAGAAGCACCAGCGCCAATTGTACCATGAAGGCTATGATCAGTCGTCTGCGAATCACTTTAAACCACTGTATAATTAACAAACTGCGTGCCAAAAATTCAGTGCCATTCACATTTTGATGGCTCTGGGACTATTGATTAATAATGGGATAGCTCAGAAAATCCCTGATTGGCTTTTGCTCACTCTAACAGTTGCTAAATCAAATCAAAAATCTGATGGAATCATCAGTTTTTTTAAATGGCCGTTTGATCCCACTCGGTTTTAATTGCAGAGTTATTGTTCAACGTTTTAAAATATGTTCATAGAGCGCTTCATATTGTGGTACAATGCGTTCAATGGAGAAATGATCTACTGCTTTTTTTCTCGCCGCTATTTTAAAGCTTTGCATATATGCATCATCCGCCAATAGGCGAATAGCTCCCTCGGCCATGCTTTTAACGTCGCCAATGGGATAGAGAAGCCCCTCGCTGCCCGACTCAATGACTTCGGGCAGCCCTCCGACTGTTGTGGCGATGACCGGCGTGCCACAGCTCATCGCTTCCAATGCTGCGAGACCGAAACTTTCTTCGGCACTGGGAAGGAGAAACAAGTCGGCGCAACCCAAGAGATTTTCGATATAGTCTTGGGTTCCCAGGGAAATAACCGCATCTTGCACGCCCAGAGTCTTGGCAATCTCCAGTGTGGTCTGACGATCCGGACCCTCACCGACCAATAACAACACCGCCGGCATCTTTTTAACGACCTCCGCCAAAATCTTGACTGTATCACCCACTCGTTTTACCGATCGAAAGTTGGAGGCGTGCATCAGAATTCGCTCGCCTGAGGGCGCAAACCGCTTCTTAATACAGGCCTTGAGGGTGGTATCTGGATGGAAACGATGGGTATCCACAAAATTATAAATAACCTGGATGTCCTTTTGAGGCTGAAATTCTCGTTCTGTGCGTTCTTTCAGATAATGGGAAACGGCAGTTACCCCATCCGATTCTTCGATGCCGAAGCGGACCGCCGGGCAGAACGATGCATCCTTGCCCACCAGGGTTATGTCGGTACCATGGAGTGTCGTTACAATCTTTGGGCCTCGGCCCTGCAACATCTGTCTTGCCAAATACGCACTGATGGCATGGGGTATGGCATAATGGGCATGCACAATGTCCAATCGATATTCCTGCGCCACTTCCATGATTTTGGTTGCCAAACTCAAGTCATACGGCGGATATTTAAATAAGGGGTAGGCCGAAACATCTACTTCGTGATAGTAAACATTTTCATGAAAGCCCCGTAAACGGAAAGGGGCACTATAACTGATGAAATGGACTTGATGCCCCTTTTGAGCCAAATTAAGACCGAGCTCGGTGGCCAACACCCCACTACCGCCGTGGGTTGGGTAACATACCATTCCGATTTTCATAGCTACGCCTCTATCGTTAAACCCTATACGATAATATATTAATTCTAAAAGCCCCAGTCAACCTTTTCAGTCGCTTAAAAGAGAAATTTGCGTAAATTTTTCTTGACAATTTCAAATAATTTGCTATATTATTATTAGCACTTAATTAAGTTGAGTGCTAATAGTATACTTGATTTTATTGAATTTATAATTTAATAGGAGGATCTCTTATGAACATTAAACCATTGGCAGATCGTGTAGTGGTGAAGCCCCTCGAAGAGCAAGAAGTTAAACAAGGAAGCATCATCATACCTGATACCGCCAAAGAAAAGCCGATGCAAGGCACGGTTGTTGCCGTTGGTCCGGGGAAAATCTCTGATAATGGTACCAAAATCGAAATGCAAGTCAAAGTTAACGACAAAGTTCTTTATGGCAAATATAGCGGCACTGAAGTGACCATCGATGGAGTCGATTATTTGATCATGCGCGAAAGCGATATTTTTGCGATCCTATAATAAGATTGAATTGATTGGTTGATTCTGTGAATACTTTCTGAGGAGGTTAATGAATTATGGCGAAGATGATCGAATTCAATGTAGATGCGCGATCCAAACTCAAAGCGGGTGTAGATAAATTAGCAAAAGCGGTTGGCGCCACTTTAGGTCCCAAAGGTCGTAATGTGGTGATCGATAAGAAATTCGGTGCGCCTACGGTGACCAAAGACGGTGTTACGGTTGCAAAAGAAATCGAACTGGAAGACCCCCTGGAGAACATGGGCGCACAGATGGTGAAAGAAGTGGCTTCTAAAACCAGCGACGTGGCCGGTGATGGCACCACCACTGCCACTGTGTTGGCCCAAGCTATTTTCCGCGAAGGCCTGAAAAACGTTACCGCAGGTGCCAACCCCATGGCCCTGAAACGAGGGATCGAATTAGGCGTAAAAACGGTAATAGAGGAACTGAAAAAATTGAGCAAACCTCTTCCTGGAAAAACTGAAATTGCTCAGGTAGGTGCCATATCCGCCAATAACGACAAAGCCATCGGCGATCTGATTGCCGAAGCCATGGAAAAAGTCGGCAAAGACGGCGTCATCACCGTCGAAGAAGCCAAGAGCACCGAGACGACTCTCGAATCAGTGGATGGAATGCAATTCGATCGCGGTTACATCTCCCCCTATTTTGTCACCAATCCCGACTCCATGGAAGCTGTTTTAGAAGATGCCCTCATTCTCATCTATGACAAAAAGATCAGCGCCATGAAAGATTTGCTGCCGATTCTGGAAAAAGTGGCGCAAATGGGTAAACCGTTATTGATCATTGCCGAAGATGTCGAGGGTGAAGCCTTGGCTACGCTGGTGGTCAACAAACTCCGTGGCACCTTGCGTGTAGCTGCCGTCAAGGCGCCTGGTTTTGGCGATCGACGTAAAGCCATGCTCGAGGATATCGCCATCCTCACCGGCGGTCGGGTCATCTCTGAAGAAGTTGGTTTCAAATTGGAAAACACCACGACCTCTGACCTTGGTAGAGCCAAGACCATCAAGATCGACAAGGACAATACCACTATTATCGATGGTGCCGGCAAGACCGAGGACATCAAAGGTCGCATCGCTCAGATCAAGAAGCAGATCGAAACTTCGACCTCCGACTATGATAAAGAAAAACTGCAGGAACGACTGGCCAAGCTGGCCGGTGGTGTGGCGGTGCTCAACGTCGGGGCTGCTACGGAGGTAGAAATGAAAGAGAAAAAAGCGCGCGTCGAAGACGCCCTCCATGCTACCCGTGCTGCGGTGGAAGAGGGAATTATTCCTGGTGGTGGCGTCGCGTATCTGCGCGCCATACCGGCTCTGGATAAACTAAAAGTCAATGGCGACGAAAAAATCGGTATCGATATTCTCCGTCGGGTGTTGGAAGAGCCGATTCGCCTCATCGCCGAAAATGCCGGCTGGGAAGGTTCCATCGTGGTACAGCGCGTCCGCGAAGGCGAAGGCGCCTTTGGCTTTAACGCCGAAACCGAGACTTTTGAAGATCTCTACAAAGCTGGCGTTATCGACCCAACTAAGGTCGCCCGCATCGCCCTGGAAAATGCCGCCAGTGTCGCCTCATTGATGCTCATGACCGAGGCCACTGTGGTCGAAAAACCGGAACCGAAACAGCCTACTCCGCCCATGCCCGGCGGCGGCGATATGTATTGATAGAGCCAGTTACGGCAACAGACGTTAGCTGTAAAGTCTATTTTTCAAGCCCCATTCGCCTATCGGCGGATGGGGCTTTTTCTTGATGAACCATGAGATCATTTTATACTATTATTCGCTGGAGATCTGACTGTGCCCTGGTAAAAAGGCGCTCAAGATCATCTATCGTAATAGAATATCCTTCCTGTCTCAAAGTCGTAGTAAACCTTTCATGGGGTCTACCTTGACGGTAGTCGGGTTCACGGGAGGGATGTTTCAAGTAGCGGGAAAACAGGCCAACATCGCAATCGACCAGTAATGATCCCTGGTACAAGAATGAATGTCGCGATTTGAACATGGAACAGCCAAAAATTTTTCTATCCTCAATACAAATATCGCTGATGCCGCGCAACATCAACGAACGGCTGCGATAGTTCTCCGAGAGCAGACCGATGATCCACTGATTGATGATTTGAAAAAAATAGTAGGGTGAATCGCTTTTAAGGCTGGTAAAGGCGCAGGTCATACAGAGCACCCCTGGCATCAACAGAACAGCGCCGCCGCCACCGCGACGTCGTAAGATAGGCACTCCTTCTTTTCGGCAGATGGCCACATACACTTCGCGTTCGCAATTTTGGGAATAGCCGATCACCACCGCCCGCCCCTGTGGCTGCCACGTCTCAAATAAAAAAGTCTGGTTAGAGCTGAGATGATTAAAAAGATGATCGCGGATATTCATAACAACCATTCAATTTAAACCGACAAGGGATCGGTTGCCGCTCTCTAGCCCCCGTCAATGACCGCTGCATAGGTGCCATTTAATCCTTTTCATGGCTGGATGGAATTCTCAACGTGATTCATCGCTCGCTACGATGGGGAGTTTATAAGCATTTGTAGACCATGCGAACAAACCATCCTCGAGGAACGATCATCACAAAAATATTGAAATTATTTATAAAATCCAATATCATTAAATTAGAGTGATTATTTGCCGAAAAATTAGTATATTTCAAACACACAATAAGGAGTCTGTGTTATCTTGCCAGCTAGCTTTAAAAATACCGCCCATGAGGGGAATTAAATTGCGCAACTAGCGATACTCAACACAGAATCAAGGTATGAGAAGAATGTGGAGGATAATCCTTTAAAAGGTGAATATCTTGAGGATACTTACCTACCAATAAAAGATAACCTTTGATCCACTTTTTATTTTTCGGGGAAAACTCATGAGTCAAGATCGCCATATAAACAATCGGAAATTCGATCACATCCGTATTGTGCGTAACGATAGCGAAACGGATCGCGGGAAAAATTATTTCGACGACTATCATCTGCAGCATCGTGCTTTGCCGGAAATAGATTTACAGAGCATTGATGTCAGCATCGTTTTTTTGGGCAAGCGGCTATCCTTTCCGCTGTTGATTTCGGCGATGACGGGCGGCGACCACCGCTTGATTCGCACCATCAATAAGAACCTGGCTATTGCGGCCGAAGCGACGGGCGTGGCCATGTGCGTCGGTTCTCAACGGGTCATGTTTACGAACCCAAGTGCGAAACGTAGTTTTTCCTTACGCCAGTGGGCACCGCATACGGTTTTGTTATCCAATCTCGGTGCCGTACAACTAAATTATGGTTTTACCATCCACCACTGTCGGGAAGCCATCGAAACGGTTGGTGCCGATGGCCTTTATTTTCATCTCAACCCCCTGCAAGAAGCCATCCAGCCAGAAGGTAACACCAATTTTTCCGATTTGATCGGAAAGATAGGAGACATTGCTTCCCAGTTGTCGCAACCGGTATTGTTGAAAGAAGTAGGAGCAGGCTTTTCACCGCCCGATGTTGAATTGGCCATTGCCCATAACATCCAATACATCGATGTTGCCGGCAGTGGCGGGACATCGTGGAGCAGGATTGAATATCTACGCAGCAACCGCAAAAAGGCACATCCATTGGGATTGACCTTTCAAGATTGGGGTATCCCTACCCCCTTCGCTCTGGAACAACTATCCCCGTATCGCGATCGTGTAACCCTCATCGCTTCTGGGGGGATCCGCTCCGGGGTGGACATGGCCAAGGCCATGATTTTAGGAGCCTCGTTATGTGGCATTGCCCAGCCATTTTTGGCTCCGGCCATAACCAGTGCAGATCGGGTGATTGAAATGATCGAACGCATCAAAAAGGAATTTACGATCACCCTGTTCTTGCTGGGCATTAGAACGGTCAAAGACCTCATCGGCAATCAAACCTTATTGGCTTAATCTCATTTAAGGATGAAATAACCATGAACAACGTCGAAAAGACCCTAACATTCGGCCAGTCGATCTGGTTGGACTATATCGAACGATCGTTCATCGAGAGCGGTGAACTGCAGGGATGGATCAAAACCGGGGTGCGTGGCATGACCTCCAACCCAGCCATCTTTCAAAAAGCCATCTCTAATAGTTATGTGTATGATGATGAAATAGCTCAATTAGCAGCGAAAGGATCATCCCCTTTATCAATTTACGAGTCTTTGGCAATAGCCGACATTCGTGCAGCAGCCGATCTGTTCTTGCCCATCTATCGCCAGAGTAGCAGAACCGATGGATATGTGAGTTTGGAAGTAAATCCCGAATGGGCGAACGACACCGAGGCAACTGTTGCAGAAGCGCATCGATTGTTCGCAATCGTCGATCGTCCCAATCTGATGATAAAAATTCCGGCCACACCAGCCGGCTTCCCCGCTATCTCCCGCCTCATAGCTGATGGGATCAACGTCAATGTGACACTGATCTTCGGATTGCACCATTATCGCCAAGCGGCAGAGGCCTATCTTGCCGGTCTGCAACTGCTCGAGGACGTGGGCAAAGACCTCAGCCAAGTCGCCTCCGTGGCTTCTTTCTTCGTCAGCCGTCTGGATACGGCTGTGGATGCCATGCTGCAAGCTCGGAATATAACCGATGGGTTGGGACAAACGGCCATCGCCCAATCCCGCGCTGCCTTTGATTTGTTTAGCCAGATATTTTCCGGCAATCGCTGGCAACGTTTGGCAGCTAAAGGCGCAAGGGTACAAAGACTGTTATGGGCAAGCACCAGCACCAAAAACCCAAACTATTCCGACACCCTTTATGTAGATGAATTGATTGGCGAAAACACTGTCAACACCCTTCCATTGGAGACATTGAAAGCTTTCCTGGATCATGGCCAGCCACGACGAGCCTTACCTGCCGATAGAAGAGAAACAGAACAATTCCTCGATACATTGGCGCAACGAGGAATCGATTTGCTGGAGGTCAGCGAGCAATTGCAAAAGGAGGGGGTGGCTGCATTTAAAGATTCCTTCAACAAAATGCTTTCGAGCATCGATGAAAAAACAAAGAAATTGCTTTCTTGATGAGCATCGGATCGAAGGGGATACTGCATCGCCGCCTCATGCCCCGTCCGTTTTGATAATCGACCGAGCAAACGCCCCATCGATAGCTATGCTTTGCGCGCGTGGTCCTTGGTGATAACAAGACCTGCTCATAGAAAACCAAACAGCCGTCATGATGGCGGCGATGATGGCGATGGTTGTTGGCCGCAGCAGGACGTTATCCTGCAAAAGCGAGCTCTCATATCACGGCGCGTGGCCGCCATCATGGATTTTAACCCTCATTCGGTTGCTCAACCAACCCTCGGCGCGCGCTGCCGGTTAATCGAAATCTCTGACGTCTACAGGACCATATTGTCTATCTAGCAATAGCGCAAGTTTTTGGCAGGGTTCCTGGATACCGGAGGCCTCCAAGGCGGAGATCCGGCCGCAGGGATGATAGGAAAGCACCCAGGCAGCCATTTTCTGCATTGTCAGGCGTAACCTAATTGCCGCTTCTTCGCGCATCACCGGCTCGTCTTCCGAAAGCGTGAGCACACGAATAATATTATCATAGAGGGTAATGGTCATTTCCGCGAATCGCAATTGTTCATCTACCAAGAGGAGATGATCGTTGGTTTGTGGCGGCATCGATTCACTCCATATTTCTTCGAGTATGTGTCGAGCATCATGAATCAGTTGATAGGTTCGTTGCCAATCGGTGCCGAAATTTTCATCGTCCAGCGGACCATAAAAACTAAAATGCCTACGGAAACGGTTTAGAACCAAGGGGCCGTTAAAATTCGTTAAAGCCAGATCATGCAATATCTGCGGCAACTCGAATCGCCAAGCAACGATATTCGCAAGGGCTTCTTGTAGCATATGGTAAAACCGAAGCACCGAGGGAGGAGCTGCGGCATAGTATACCGAAACATATTCATTTAGCAAATCATTCGCATATACTTGAGGTTGCCAGCTTTGCCGTGCTAACTGGTAATCTATTAATCCATTGATGCCACTATGGTAAAAATCAGGTTGGGGAACGACCACGAAATCGACACCAATATCCTGATAAAATGGAAGATCTTGTCCCATGCAATCGGCTAATGCCATCGGCATTCCAGCAAATGTTCTGGCGTGATATCCTTCTATTACCCCCAGCCGACGGATCTTTTTTTCCTTCAACCAAAAATCAAGCACCTGCAAATTATGATAATTGACTTCTGTACAGCGAGCATCAGGCAAAGAGTGGTTGTAGCAACGAGGAAACATGTTGACGGCTAAATCAATCATATGGCACGGAAAATGGTTGGGTAAAGGGTTTTGTGGAAGCGAGGCTCCTACAACTCCTATGATTTTACATTCATGTGGGAAAAAGCCCGAAGCCAATAAATTTGCCATTCTATCGGCAACCAGAGCGAGGAAAGCTAAAGATTTATCGATGTCATTGCCAATTCGGACGCAGAACTCACAATCACACCACTGTTGAATGGCGCTGGCATCGCAGAGAAAAACATCGGGAGGTGAGGTTTCCGAGCGCAATAAACGATCGATCATGACCTGTAAGGACTCTGATTGACCAAAACATAGTTTCTCCTCTCTGGTGATAATTTCATCCATAAACTTCAAGTTTCGACACGATTTGATGCCATACATGTGGAGTAAAGAATCACCCTCGGCAGAAACATAGGCAATATTCAAGCGATTGCGCAACATCCACCGCAAAAGAGTGGTGTCAAGATGCCATCGATCATCTCGGTTGCAACTTGGGGTATACCCACGCCACACCATGGCTGGCTCTTTGTATGATTCGTCTGCAGATATCAGAATGGTCGGGTTAGTGGGGATGATTTCGCCCTGATAGCCTGGAGCCGGCCAGTGTACGCCTTGGCTTTCCAACCAATCGTATACGGCGTACAGCGTGGCAAGTGGGGTGCGGCCACTGATGACCAAGATATTATGCTCTTTTTCGCGCAACCAATCGAATCGCATCCTCTGCGGATGCAACGACTTGGTCTTACGCCAACGTTTGAGGATCTCACGACGCTCTTGCTCATAAGCTGAACCCTCGGATGGAATTCCGACCAAAATAATATTTCCATTCAACAAAGTGCGATCATCCGCCATGGCTATGCGAGTTTCTTCCTCACCCCTCATTTGCGCCAAATAATGACGCAATTCCATAACCGCTAAGGTACGATAATACATATCGCTGTCGCTGATCACCCCATCCGCAAAGGCATTCAGAGCGGCCTCTGCATCAGGGTACGAACCCACATTCCAGACAATAGCACAAGGTATATTTTGATCCATCAAGATAACAGGTTGTTTTTGGTTGCCACAAGACAGAATTCCAAATACAACCCCTATGAAGATCGTGTGGCGAATTCGCATCAACGACTTGCTCCTTTTCGATGCCATCGTTTATTTAGCCAGAGCCTGAAGAAAAGATTCACGCAGCAGCACACCAGCCTTTTGCGCCTTCTCGGCATGGAATTTTGCCAGATCTATTCTCTCAAGGAAATAATAGTTTACAGCCAAAGCGTAATGAACCTCTCCATTTTGTGGGTTTTGCTGCAACGCTCTTTCGAGGTAAAAAATGGCATCTTGGTATTTCTTTTGTTCGCCAGCCAAGATGCCTTTAGCATAGAGGGCCTTGGGATCATTTGGATTTTTCTCCAACAATTGCTGCAACAGCGAATCGGCCTCTTTTGATGAATGTCTTTTGATATTAATCCATGCTTGGGCGTATAAATATTCGGTGTTGTGGGGGTCGAGCCGTGACGCCTGTTGCCATTCCTCCAGAGCCAGATCAACAAAGCCCGCTGTTTCATAGTCCTTGGCGAGAGCGGCATGGGCAGCTGCCAGATGCTTCATGGCTGCCTCTTCTTTTCCGAGGGCGGATAAAACTTCTGCCAATTTCCGGTGCGCTTCTTGTGAATGCGGATAAATTTCTACGGCTCGGCGCAGGTATTTTTCTGCTTCTCCATAGCGAGCTCCGGCAGCTAAAGACTTACCATATCGATAATTGACATCAAAATCGTTTCTGTCGATTTGCAATCCCTTACGCAGCGTCTGCTCTGCTTCCCTGACTCGCTGTTGCTTGAGGTAAACTTCCGCTAACAGGGCATAGACTCTGGCATAACGAGGGGATAGACTCATAGCTTCTTGGCACAGTTTTTCAGCTATAGCCAACGAATCCATCTCAAACGCCGCCTTGGCGCGATAAAGGCGCCCTTTGGTCATCATCTCTCGGCCGAGGTCATTTTTATTTTGCGCGAAATAGACGATGGCCATGTTCTCATACGGTTCCCATAAATGCGGCTGTATTTCGATGGCACGTTTAAAAGAATTTAAGGCGTCCGGATATTGTTGGAGACGTAATTGTACTTTTCCCAAATTATTATAGATCATAGCGTAATCGCTGGAAATCTGCACTGCCGAGCGACAGTTCATCAAAAGATCGATAAAGCCTCCCTCCGTGTCTCCCAGATTTTGGCGAAGGCGTTTCTGCATATACTCGGGAAAGAGGTCTAAGGCCCGTTGGTAGGCGAGCTGGGCTTGCCACAAATCATCCTCTGCCAAAACATTGGCCAGACCATTATAGCCGGTTACCAAGGTGGAATCTAACTTTAGCGCTTGCTGATAAGCCGTGCAGGCCGATTCTCTGTTTCCCATTCTCTCGAGCACGCGGCCCAATTGTAAATAAAAAAGGGCCGTCGCAGGTTGTCTCTCCAGTGCTTGTTGGATCATGGAAAACGCCTCTGCCAGAGAATCCATTTCAACCAACGCAATAGATAGATTGTACATCACCATCACCGCATGGGGTTCGATGCGAAGGGCCTGGCGAAAATCTTCTACGGCGTATTTTGTCCGCCCGAGAAAGAGCTGAATCAAGCCATGATTATTGCGTGCGGCAACGAGCGCTGGTTGGAGTCGGATGGCCTGCTGATATTGTTGCATGGCCTCTTGCAATAAACAATTGCGCGCCAAGGCATTACCAAGATTAAAGAACGCCAAGGCGTGAGTCGAATCTTTTTGTAACGCCTTTTGATATTCCTCGATGGCTAGATCAACTTTACCGCTTCGGAACAACAATGTACCCAAGTTCACTCGCAGATCAACATTTTCCGGATCATTTTCAACCGCTTTGCGGCTAGATGCAATAGCTGCCTGCCATTCGCCTTGCTTTTCATAAATTTCCGCCATCAACGCATAGGCCAGCGATTTCTTTTCATGATAGCTCAACGACTTTTCGGCAGCTGCATGCGCCTGTTGATATCGTTGTAGCTGCAAATAGGTTTTGGAAAGATTGATAAATGCTTGACCATAGTCCGGCCGCAATCGGATGGCCGCTTGAAAATAATAAATGGCCGAATCCAGCTGCCCCAAATGATAAAAGGCCACCCCAACATCATTATGCGCCACAGGATCATAAGGGGTTAACTGGATAGCTTGACCGTAGTATTGCAGCGCTTCCAGATATTTTCCCTCTTTGATGGCTGCTGATCCTTTTTGGAGATAATAACTGGCAGAATTCGCAAGCACCATTCTGATTTGTTGCTCTTCTTTCTTCCGCCCTCCGGCGCACATCACCGCCAAAAGCAAACCGATAAACCATACAAAAAGCCTGCTGTACCTATTTTTCATGATGATGAACCCTCCCCCTCTCATGCCTTCCCATTAAAAAAGCTTTGACATCGGTCGTTATATAACCGAAATCCATGATGCTCATGCCTGGCAAAGATATCATAAATAGATGATGAGCGCTACACTGACCAGGTAAGCAACGACGCAAAACAAAATAGGAGGATCATACAGTAGGGCAATCTCGGGATTTTCTCCGAAATTTTCTCTATGGACCAAATATAAATAACGGAATAGTCCATAGATGACAAAGGGTAAGGTAAGTGCTAAATTGCGCGTGCCAAATTTCACGATGGTAGCAGGATCGAGGGTATATAATGCGTAGGAGATAAAACAGGCGGCGGTCACTGCGATGATCATATGATCCAGCAATCGCAGATCATATGCCCCAAAAGTGCTGCGGATCTGGGCAGCTTCCTGCCCCAACGACTTGTATTCACTGCGTCGCTTGGTAAGCGCTAAAAAGAGAGAAAGGAAAATCGTACAAATGATCAACCACGAGGAAACCTCTTCGCGAATAGCAATGGTACCGCCAATGGCACGTAACACAAATCCCATGGCGATGATCAAAACATCCAAAATAATGATCCGCTTCAAGTATAACGAATAGGCTATTGTCAACATTAAATAAGATAAAAGGATATATCCGAAGGAAACATCGCTCACAAAGCCACCCCAGAGACTGATACCGATCAAAAGAACAGCGGAAGGAACGGCATAAATTACGGGAAAGGTACCCGCAGCAATGGGACGTTGTTTCTTTTGCGGGTGCAGGCGATCTTTTTCGCGATCGAGCAAGTCATTGAAAATATAGCCACCGCTGGAGAGCAAACAAAAACAGATAAAAGCTATGAAGGCCAGACTCAGCTTCTCGAAACGGATGACATCTTTGGCAAAATAAAGACCGGCAAAAACAATGACATTTTTGAGCCATTGTTTGGGACGCATGGAAATGATCAGCGCTTTGAGCATCCTTTCTTCCTTTTATTCGAGCGGTTTTTCAATGCCGAAACAGCAACGACATCTCCCGCATCCAAAGATAATGAATTTATTTCAATAGTAAAAGCTTTATTATTTGTTGCCACGAGTCGCTTTGCATACGACAATAATAGATACCGCTGGGAACCGCTTGTCCGGCATCGTCTTTTCCGTCCCAAATAACCGTATGCGTGCCTGGCTGGCTGATTCCATCGAATAATCGACGGACGAATTGTCCATACTGATTGAAAATATCAAGATTGACCAGTGCTGGTTTGGGAACCCGGAAGGTGATATTTGTACTCGGATTGAATGGATTGGGATGATTCTGCAACAAAACGAATTCGTCCACATCCTGTTTTGGTTGCTCGACGGCCGAGATAATATCCATCGTCCATGCCTTTTCGATGCTACTATAACGTGAGGAGATGGTAACGGTAATATTTGATCGCGATGGAAAAGAGCTATTCGTCATCACCTTGAGCGTCGATTGTGTGCCCACCGAAAAACCATTGAGTCGCCATTGATAGCGCACGGAATCCCCTTCCGGATCCTGAGCCTGAACCTTAAACACCACCTGTTTGTTTAACTCCACAGAGATTAAGCTATCAGCCGGTTCGAAGTAGAGAAGCACGACGGGTCTTGGGACATTGCGGACTTGAATACGGCAGGTGTTGACCGTACGGCCGCCACAGCCATCCACTGCCTCAAAGATAATCCGATATATACCGGCTTGATCATAGGTTGGCGTCCAGGTAAAAATTTGCGTGATGGGATTGAAAGCAGCCCCTGCTGGCAAATCACCTACCTGGATGGTTACAGGATCACCATCGACATCCAAGGCTTGGACTCGAAAATAAAGGAATTGCATTTCATCGATGGTGGTGTCGCTGGTACAAATAATCTGCGGAAGGCTGTTCTCCTTCAACGTTGCCTGAAAATAACAGACAACCGAGGGATGGTCGTTCACATAGGCTTTACATCTCTGGCTGCCTTCCCATCCCAATTGCCAATTGACAGAAACATAACCCATTGAATTGGTTGGCTGCGACTGAGCAGGAAGAATCACTCCACCGCCGCTTTCGACCATGAATGATACGAGAGCATCCTGAATGGGTAGCTGCAATTCATCTAACAAGCGCAACACAATCGGCTCTGACAAGATTTGCCCCCGCCGCGCCGATTGATTATCGCCAGATATCACCTGCAACAAGGCCGGTTGTGGTAAACGGGCCGTTACCGAGAAGAGAACCGATTGATCTAAACCCGCTACCGATGCTCTGATGGTCACATTCCCTTCGTGGTTGCCAAGTTGTACCACCATTGCGGCATTACCCAGCGAATCTGTGAAAGCTTGCGAGCCGTTGGGAAAAGTAGCTTCTCCACTCACCAACGAAAATGTTACTGGAACCCCTGCAATCACATCACCATCTTGATCGGTCACTCTGACCACCAGAGGCTGAGGCGCCGGCAACCCAATTATTCCGCTCTGATCATCGCCGGCGATCTTTTCCAGATGAGCGGGTACCAGTGGCAGGGCTTCTGCTAAAAACGCCGCCGAAATTTTCTCTAAAAATCTCACCCAAAATCGATGAATACCCGGCTGTTCGCTAAATTTCCAACGAAAAACAGCCTGCCCCATCTGATTGGTAGAAGCTCTGGGCAAGGTGATCATCTGCCCTGATGGTTTTTCCATGGTTACCGATAAGATGGCATTACCGATGGGATTATGAAAACTATCGACCACTGCAACCACGGTCGATTCTGGCAATACCTTGCCGGCAAAGCCAATTTGATTATCGCCTGCAATTTTTTGTATCTCCTTGGCAGCGCCGGGGATAAACTGAACTAAAATAGTATCGGTCGTGACTCTGGAAGGCCCAATGTCCGCCCAAATTTTCTTGTTTTCTGCGCAGGTCGATCTGAGATACCCAAAAGTAACCCCTGCTTCGTCGGTAGGGTTGGAAGGCTGCACAAGGATATTATCCCTCCCCGATGCATGGAGAACCACCTCCATATTGGCAATTGGATTGGAAGATTGATCACGTACATAAACCGCAATGTGGGAATAGGCACGGCCATTAGCAATAACCGGCGAAACAGCCACAATACTACTCTTGCGGCCATCCGGTGGGGGTGGTAGGATGGTAATGGAAAACATTTGCGGTGAATCTACTAAAAGCATACCATTATGTACTGCGGTGGCACGAATGGATACCGTTCGCGCAGATGCACCTGTCACCACTACAGCACTCGCTTTGCCCTCGGCATTGGTGAGGACCTCAACGTCTTGGGCGTTATTGACCGTTGCGCCTCCTTCCACCACTGAAAAACGTACTCGATGATTCACAATGGGATTGTTGAATGTATCCGTAACGGCGACGACTATCGGTAAAGGCAGCGGAGTTTGTGGGGGGGCAGATTGCCCGTCGCCGGAGATTTTGTGCAGCCGATAGGGTGCGCCTGCAGAGGCCGTTGCGGTGAGCTGCACTGGCGAGCCGACAATCGGTCCCGCATGCACCTGCAGCCGATTTATTACGCCGGCTAAAGGGCCCAATCGCCAGCGACAACGAACCATGCCGTTCACATCCGATAAAATACGAATTTGCCCAAGACCATTCACTGACCCACCACCTTCTATGACCGAAAAATCGACCGGATAATCTCTCACCGGGTAGCCGTTAACGTCTACCAATTTTGCCTTTAAAGTGTCCGGCAAAGTGTGGCCGACGATACCCGAAAAGCTCGTGGGACTCATCCACCTGATTTCCGCGGCCTGGCCCAACGTCATGGCAGTAAAGAAGACGGCCTGGGCGGGGTCGAATTGCAAGAATGCTTTTACTATTTGTTCGGTACTATAAGTTTGACCCATCTGCCACTGTACCATAGCCAACCCAGAAGTATCCGAAATCACCACTATAGAATCTTTTGTGGCAATAGAGCCTCCACCGGCAAGCACCTTGAAAACAATCGGAATTCCACTCACGGGTTGAGCGTCGAGATCGGTTACCTTAACAATTAGGGGATGAGGTAGTGGTTGGCCAATTTGGCCATATTGACCCGAACCAGAAACCGCACTCAAAGTTAGAGGTGAATAACAATATTCTGTAAAAAGGGCAGTTGAATGGGGAGCGGCTGGGCAGGTTGCGGTTATCGTCTGAAGCCCAGCGCTTTGTCCCACCATGTATTGAACTTGCGCGATGCCCTCACTGTTGGTATACATCGGCTGTGCTTGTAAAAATTGCCCATTGCCCGCGGTCACGGTAAAATGGACCTCAGCGCCATAGACCGGCTTATCATAGGCATCACGAACCTGGACTTTTAGTGGAACAGCCAATACCTGCCCGGCATAAGCGGTCTGTTGATCGCCTGCCAATTTGACCAATTGATCTGGCTTGCCGAAAAGAATTCGGCGTTTGGGAGGGAAATTATGATTCGGTGCATTATTGGCCGGCACATTGTACATTTTTAATACGGTTTGGTCTAAAAGCTGGATTTTAATGTCGACGGTATCGCGCTGCCCCAAACCGAAATGTTGCACCGGGTCATCCTGACAGAGATAGCCGTAGGCATTGATCACCTGCTTGTACCCCACCAGCCGGTTCATATCATCCATATAATGTTGGTCGAAAACCCAAATTTTCGTCCCAAAGGCCCCTAAATCCCCTTTTGGTCCGCGGCCGAAAAGGCGAATATAACGGTTACCGTTATTGGGCGTATCATTACGAAGTAAGCGATTGCTCGCCCAGGTTAGGGCATCTTTGTTGGCATCGGCATAATAGATGTCAATGTCTCCATCGCCATCCAGATCGCCAACAGCACCACCTCGAGGATCATATGATTTTATTTCAGCCCCGGTATTTTTAAGTTCAGTAAAAGTGCCATCACCATTATTCAGATAAAATCTATTAACCGTCTCTTCACCGATCACGGTGCAGGGCATATAGAGATCCATGTCGCCGTCATTATCGACGTCTAAAAAAAGCGCCGAAAACCCCCAGCCTTTGACGTTGACTTGTTTGGTTATATTCTCGAAATAGCCATTGCCTTTATTACGGTAGACACGAATATATTGAAAATTGGGGTCTCTGGGATACTTTTTGCCATCTTTTGGAACAACAAATAAATCGAGATCACCATCGTTATCAAAATCTACAAACGTGGCTCCGTTGACATCATTGTATCTATCATCTGCCAGACCTCTTTTCGCAGCTTCATCGACAAAGTAGCCGTTGCCATCATTGATAAAGAGTTGATTATAGACAGGTCGAGAAAAATCCGGACCGTATGTATCTTCATATAACAAGGTGTAATTGCGGTGGCAGACAAAAACGTCCATATCACCGTCGTTATCCACATCCACGGCGGTGACCCCTTGGGTGCCACAATTGCTCGGATTTACTGGAGACAAGCCTCGAGCCTGCGACAATTTAAATGTGCCGTCCCCTTGATTGATATAAAACTCATTGGGCTGTTCGGGTGTGACCCAAGGGTTTTCGTTAATATCTTCTACCGGCCCCCAATTGACTCCTAACAAATCCATCCAGCCGTCGTTGTTGGCATCAAAAGCCACTACCCCACGGGTGCCATACCCCAATGGCGAGGGATAAGTGGGTAAAGAATAGCCGCTGATGCCCAATTTAGCTGCTGCGGTAACGTCTTCAAAATAGCCATTTCCTTTGTTTCGATATAAGCGATTAAGATCATCGGTAGTGGCATTATAAATATCGAAAAAGCCATCATTATTGTAATCGAAGAAAATAATGCCATGTGAACCAGTCAGACCATATTTATCCGAGATACCCCGCAGACCATCTTCCTCCGTGAAAGGAGCTCCTTGATGGCTAACATAAAAAGTCTCTGGCAATTGATAATTAGCTTTTCTCTTGGCATTGGCTATATAAATATCCGGTATAGAATCCCCTGAAATATCGGCCAAGGCCACCCCATGACCATAGGCACTGGCTCCGGGCTTGGTCCAGCCAGGAACCTTCATGGCAGTTGTGACATCCGTGAAGCGAATACCCTGAGAGAAGGCCGCAGTAAATACTGCAAAAGGCAAAAAAAGCACGATCCATCGTACGCTGATTAAGAATATTTCTCTGTTCATGTTCTCTCTATCCTTATTGCCTTCGGTATTCCTGATCAAAATTTAAAAAAGTTTTTCAAAATATTTCCTTTAATCATAAAAAATTTTTTCTAATTTTCAAATTACTAAATTATATCTTTAAATTCAATATTAAATATGGTAGTTTGCGACATCTATAACATGAATAATCAATGTGTTATCTGGAACCTTTTAGGCTTTCCAAAGATTTTATAATCCTTTTCGTTTATTTATAAGAGCAAGGGGGCGGATGCTAAAAAGGGTGTAAAAACTGAGTAACGGTTGCAAAGAGTGAAGCAATGAAGAATTCACGCCCCGCTCATATTGACATCCGTTGTCATCATCAAATAGAGCAGTGGAAAGAAAACAAGATGGCACCTATCGTGGTTCCGCATTTGATAATGTTATTTACGCAAATGGTAACCTGCACTCTGAAGCATGACGCTGAGTTTTTGATCTAATCGTTCCTTTAAAAAATCCTTTCCAGAAGCCTCGCTCCGAGTTACTTTAGTAAGTTCAGATAATGTCGTGGCTTCCGGAAAGGTCGATTGTTGCTTGTTCTTTGATAGTCCGCTTTTATTTAGCTAACACCAATTTTTTACTGAAAACCTTATGAGTGGTCACTAATCGATAGTAGTAGATCCCTGATGGCACAGGCTCGCCATGTTCATCCCTTCCATTCCAAACGACTTGATGTAATCCCGCGGCTTTTTGTCCTTTTATTAAGCAACGAATCCTCTGTCCGGTGACATTAAAAACGGACAGTTCTATTTCATCAGGCTGTGGTAGCTCGAATCGAATAGTGGTAAAAGGATTGAAGGGATTGGGATAATTCTGGCTCAGGGAAACCGCTGTCGGTAATGGTACCTCGGCTACAATGGGTCCATGTGGGGTTGCCTTGCCGTCGCGGTCGATGTCTTGAATCATGTAATAGTATTTTTTACCCCCTTCCACTTCACGATCCCAATAAGAATATTCTCCCTCAGGGTTGGATAAAATGGGAGTCGTAGTGATGGTTTGATAATTACCCGAAGCGCTGGTGCTTCTTAGGACATGGAAACCGAGATTATCGTATTCTGCTGCTGTACGCCATTTTAACAGAACACCGCTCTTCTGGGGCAAAGCCTCAAAGAGACTCAGACGGACGGCATCAGGAATCTGGAGGTGTATGTGCCAGCGCAATGAAACCGTCACTTTACCATCCGACACTTTTACCAGCACGATATTATCACGGGGAAAATACTCCGGTTCGGGTTGGAACACGAGAATCGGTTGCGAACCGGCGAACAGATCATTGATCCACCATTCGTATTGCAATGGGTCATTATCGATGTCGCTGGCAAAGACCTTGAAAGTAATGGGTTTGTTATAATAATGCGTCACCGTAGTATCTGCGGGTTCATACGAATCAATAGTAGGTGCTTGATTATAAGCTTCGACCACGATGGTCACTTGCGCCGTATCCGCTGCCCCATATTGATCACTAGCGATAAACTTTACTATATAGTTTCTATTGGCCTGAGTGCGGGTAGGTGTCCATGAAAACAATCGCGTAACCGTTGAATCAAAGGAGGCCCCAGCCGGCAATCCACGAACGCCCAACTTGATGGTATCGCCATCTGCATCATAAGCAGAAACGCTAAAAGTCAAGAGTTCTCCCGCCATCACTTTTTTCTGGGCTGGCACCGTCAGAGTCGGGGCCTCGTTGACGACCATGCTGGTAAATAGGAGCATCGCTCCGGCTTTACCCATGGGTGAAGCCTTTACTTTTTGCAAGCCCTTTTGTCCAGCGGTCCATTCGACGCTGACTTTGCCGACATGATTGCTGTTGATCGGCATGGCACTCCCTAAGGTGCCGCCACCCTCCAGCACTTCAAATTTGACGGCTTGACCTGATACCGGCCTACCCCAGGCATCATTGACCAGCACTTCCAGCGATTGTTTTTCTCTCGGCCGAATGTTCTCCTTGGCATCTTTGACTTTAGATAGAAAAACGGTCGGTTCAAGCTGGATAATAAATTTAAATTCAACGCTCAGACCAGCAGCCAATGTGGCTAACACCCCATATTCCCCGGCCGTGGTACTGGGACGAAAGAGCACCGCTGCATAACCCCGCTTATCGGTGGTAACAGGATTGGGGCTGAGGAAAGTGCCTTGACCGCGAACTAGCGAAAAATAAACCGCCAAGCCTTCAGCCGGTGCCCCAGTGGAATCGCGAACCGCAACTACAAATGAATCCGGCATGGCTGTATTAATGATACCAATCTGCAAATTACCTCGAACAATATCCATGGTTGCTGGTGCCGGTGGTGTGGCAATGGCCCAAAACTGGATTTCACTGCTACCAAGTTGTGGAACCACAGCGCTCAAATACTGTTCGCCGATCTTGCTACCCAATATCCAATTGACCTGAGCCCTGCCATTCTCGTCCGTTTGCATCGGTTGAGGCTGCGGAATGGAACCCCCACCGGATTTAACAAAGAAACTAACCGGCACATTGGGCACAGCGTTATTGTTGGCATCATATAGATAAACCCCCACGGGCATGGGCAAGGCCCTTCCGCGCAAAGCGATTTGCCCAGACCCAAAGGATACTGCCCGCGTCGGTGGCCCAGCGATAAAAGTCACTTCGACTGTATCGTGGGGAATATGAACATTGTCGACCTTGGTCCATACTTTTACCTTTCCCGTTCGTGTAGCAGAGATGCTTCCCTGGGCCTGGCCATTGGCATCGGTGGCCATGACTGGCTGCGTCACTTTTACTTCCAACCCGGACGTGAATATTCCGACAATCTTACCAGGCACAGGATTACCCTGGCTATCACGAACCGTAACCAATATCTTCGAAGTCTCCTGACCGTTGGCGATCACAGGGCTGGTAGCGGTCAACGTAGACCTGCTGGCAGATGGTGCCCCGATCTGCGCGGTTAGCTCAAAATCGATAGGGGATCCTAGCAAATCCACACGACCATCCGTTGTCGTTGCACGAACTTGTACTCTTCCCGGCACAGCGCCTAACTTCACAGCCACTTTGGCAATGCCGTTCGCGCCGGTAGGTACCACAAGCGTGTTGTATTGACCATTCAAATAGGCAGGAATAGTTCCCGGCAACACTTCGAAGGTGATCGGATGATTAGCGACCGGATTGTCTTGGGCATCCACAGCCTTGACTTTCAATGAGTCGATCAGAAATTCTCCCACCGTACCAGTAAGATTATTGCCATACACATAGATCATCCGGGTTGCGGTAGAGAGTCTGCTGGAGGCGAAAAACTGCACCGGCGAATTATTGAGTGGCACGCCTTGAAATTCCGCCCGTGCTTCGTAGATGTTGTTGTTGGTGCCATACTCAGAGCCAACCGTTGCAGTGACTTGTGCATAACCATTCTCATCGGTTCGTTTGACCACTCTGGTAGCGCCGGAAAAACTGGCTCCTGGTGATATCGCATAAAAGATTACCTCATGATTGGCAATGGGCACCCCCAAATAATCAGTTACCTGCACCTTAAAAGGTTGTGGTAAATCACTATTATAGGCACCGATTTGATAATTGCCGCTGATGTAAACCAGGTTTCTTGGATCACCTGGAGCAGTAGTAGCCGTGAATACAAGTGGCGATGGATAGGTTGGTATATCCATACCTAGATACTGGCTGACAACAGTGATCTCATTTTGAAAGGACTCGGTGCCCAGTGTAAAATTTACCGAAGCTCGACCTAATTGATTGGTCGTAACAGTGACAGAGTTCTGGCCATCCACTGTGCCATTGCCTTTGGTCACCCGGAAAGTCACCGGATGATTGACAATAGCATTAGAAAATGAATCGTTCACCGCCACCACTAATGGTAAGGGTAGGGGTTGACCTAAACTGCCTTTTTGACCGTCACCGGAAATTTTATACATCAAGGCAGGACTGCTTGCTTCACCTACAGCGGTAAAAGTGATGGGTGAACCTGACAAACCTGCAGCCGAAACAATAACCGTATTGATACCAGCTGTGGTGCCTAAACGTAAATAGGCAGAAGCATAACCGTTAATATCGGCGCTGACTCGCGCAGATGACTGGCTATTGATGCTTCCCCCGCCGGTGGCTACTGAAAAATCCACCTGAAAACCGGAAATACCATTGTTAAAAGCATCTACGACCCGGACGACAAAGGGATTGGCCAACATACGACCCACCTTACCGGTGCGGTTATTGCCCGAAACTTCAATAAGTTGGGCTGCTGCGGCGGGTCGAGCAGAGATTTTGAAAGTGACGGTACCCTGGGCACCGGCAGAAGTAGCCTGAAAGACATTATTGGTGTCGCCGGCTACCGTACCCAACGTGGGAGTGACTGCAGCGATACCGTCGGTTCCGGTGGTTGCATTAACAGTCGTCTGTCCATTGATCTTACCGCCACCGGCAATCACCGCAAATTGCACGGTGCCGCCCACAACGGGAACACCCAGATGATCTTTTAGGATGACGCGTAGGGGTGCACTGGTGGTTTGGTTGACCGTGCCAATCTGCCTATCGCCCGATTCATAGGTAAGCCGGCGTTGTGGCGCTTGCGCTGTGGCGCTGAAAACAACCGGATCATTGACATTAAAGGCACCATAGGCATTCACCTTCTGCAGACCTTCGGTCATGCCCAATCGCCAAATCGTTTGCGCCGTGCCATCCACCGTAGTCACGACTTCGAGTTGTTGGGCAGTACCGCTGGCACCTAATCCACCCCCACCTTGGGCAACGGCAAACGTAACCGGATAGCCGTTGATGGGATTGTTGTTGACATCCGTAACTTTCACAACGATAGGATTTTGCAGCGGATCACCGGCATAACCCATCTGGCCATCGCCAGATAGTTTAATCATTCTGGAGGCAGCACCCGAAGAAGCCGTGGCAGTAAAAATCATCGGAGAACCAGTGATATGGTCAGAACCCTTCAGGGCAGTTACCTCTAATGTATTGGTTCCCACCGTAGCGCCCAGCGTCCATTTCACACGTGCCAAACCATATTGATCGGTGGCAACAGTTATATTGGCTCCGGTACCATTCAGGGTGCCTCCGCCTTGGGTAATCGAAAAAGATACATTATATCCCAATAACGGTCGATCATCCACATCCAATACTCGCACCGTTATCGAATCCGCAACTGCTGTCCCTGCCGCTGCAGTCTGATTGTCCCCTTTGACTTTCTGCAGCGTCTTCGGATCCACCTGAAAAGGATTGATAGTTAAAGTCTGATTAACGGGAATATTGGTATAGGTAAATGTTTTGCCGTTAGTCGAACGCACCTCGATATCTACAAAGGCTTCCGTACCGACACCAAAATGCTGGATGAGACTGGGCATGCTCTGATAACCCTGTTGGCTCATGACTTCTCGATGACCAAGCAAATACCCCATCTGGCCGAGATATCCCTGTTTGAAAACGCGAATTTTGCTGCCGTAGCCAGCTATTAGACCGTGTTGATCTAAAAGTCGTATTTTAATGTAATTATTCGAATTCTCCGTCAAATTGAGCAACAGAGCATTACGGCCATAGGGTTTTGAATTGGAAGAAATCATACCCTTTGCTGCAGCATATATATCCAATTTGCCGTCGTTATTAAAATCAGCCATGGCACAAGCGCGACCATCGACAAAAATATTATTGGCCCCTGTCCCCTTTTGCAGGGAAAAGGAAATAGAAGTCCCTGAAGAGGTGTTACGATAGAGGTCAGCGCTATAATCATAAAAATCGCTGCTGTATTTATAACGTCTCATCAGGAATAAATCTTGTTTGCCGTCATTATCTACATCGCCGACGGCAACTCCGTAACATTCGACAAAATAGCTAACCACCTTGGTAAATTTTCCCGTGCCGTCATTCTGATAGATAGCCACCTGCGGTTTGCCATCGCCCGCCAAACTTGCCACCGCTAAAATCAAATCCAGGTCGCCATCATTATCTAAATCGGCCAATGTGGATCCATATGGATCGGTATTAAAAGCCAAACCACGTGAACTGGCCTCATCCGTAAAACTTCCAGCTTTGTTGTTGATCAGCATCACACAATTAGCATTACGACGTGGATAGAAAACATCCACATAGCCATCGCCGTTGACGTCGCCGGCAACCCCGCGGGTGCCCGATCCGATAGGGGCGATGGAAGTAAGATCCCTTTTGGTAAAATTGCCATTCCCTTGATTGACGTAAATAGTATGAACTACACCTGTGTTGCAAACATAAATATCCAAATCACCATCATTCTCTAAATCGAAAACCAGCGAATTGGGGGCGGTGCTGTTGCCAGTGTCAATACCTCTTGAGCCACTCTCGTTTTCGAACAGTCCACCGGTTTTGTTGATATACAACCTATTGGGAAATCCATAAGCGGTAACAAACAGATCTACTTTACCATCATTGGTAAAATCACCCGTGACCGCCGAAAAGGCGCCGCTTTTTACGCCTAAACCATACGCACCCGCCGCTTCCGTGAAAATGAGGCCATTATCGCCAGCAATGAAAAGTCGATCATTCGCACTGCTCATACTTAGGAAGACGTCTTCTTTCTGGTCGTTGTTGAAATCGCTGATGGCGATTCCCTGACAATCGGTGGTCGAATCGAACGCTGCTCCTGAAGATTTCGTGATATCCCTGAAAAATATAGACGTCGTCGGCACCTTGACTATTAAATCTCTATAAATAACACCCGTCATCGATTGATATTCTTTGTTTTTGCCGATGGAGATGTATGAGAATGCTTCAGATTGGCATGAGAACCGCGTAGAACACTCGGTTAATTTCGTTGAACCTTCATAGATCTGCAACCAAATCATGCCGGGAACCCAGACCAGCCGGAACGTATATACCTTCGAAGCATCGAAAGCGATCGGCCCTGTATCTGTGGTGTAGTAATTGTCTTTGATCGGATCAAAAAATGATTTGGTGATGAATTTAAAGTATACGGTATTGCCGCTTACTTTTTTTTCATCCGTTTTTATCATCGCAAACGCCCCCTCGGAGGGATTACCACTGCCATCAGGAAGATAGAAGCGTTGCTCTTTACGCGACCAAATCGAAAAGGGCACCCAATCGTTTTTCACAATACTGGCAGATAAACCGGTAATCTTGACTTCAGCTGTACCTTCATAAGGGAGGTAATTATTTAATTGAATCTCTAATCGTCCAGAACTAATACTGTTTGGTCTCCATCCTTGGCCAGGCAAAAAAGTTCCTGAAGTATTGGTGACCGTGCCTATATCCGTGGTACTGCTCATCAAGTCATAGGCAAACAGCATCCGATTGTGGTTGGTCGGTAATTGTTGCGCCGAAACCGATGCAAGGATGCCAAATATAAATGCACATATGATTGCTACTTTGATGCGATACATAACCTCACCTGTTACTTTTTCAGTTAAATGATCAACTTGGTTCTTCAAGCGGACCTGATGCTATAAACGTACTTTTATTTTATCATCACACATTTGATGCTTTGCCGTAAGCCTTCGGTCTGCATTACCGCATAATAAATTCCCGAAGGGAGTCGCACGCCTTCATCGGAACATCCATCCCATGCGATTTGATGATATCCTGGTTTGGTATCTTGGCGATAGAGTCTTCGAACCAATTGGCCGGAAAGATTATAAATATTGATCTCCACCATCTGCGCCTTGGGTATCTCGAATATTAAAGTCGTTATTGGATTAAATGGATTGGGATAATTTTGCAGCAGACAAATACGATCGGGAATTTGTGCTGCGGCTTCGATGGGTCCAAAAATCTGGATACCACCATTCGCATCCACAGACTGTAATTGGTAGAAATAATTTACACCCGTGTCGGTCGGTCGATCGATATATACATACTCTATCTGATCCTGCCTCTCGATCAACCGATCGTTCAATTTTTCGAATGGGCCATTCAGGCTTTTTGAACGCAATACATTAAACCCTAAATGATGATCATCGAGGCGCCCACTCCACGATAAGCGATTACATCCCTGTACGCCTTCGACACGGAAATAGGATAATTCCACTCCTGTCTGCAAATTTATCATCCACTCCTGACTAACCGAATCTATGTTATCATCCACAGTGGCGGAAACCATGAACTGAGCGGGCATGTTTGGAGTCGGGAAAAGCGTCATCTCTCGATTGTTGCCGATCACCCTGGAATCCATAGACCATCGGTAGCGTAAAGAATCATTGTCCGGATCGGCGGCTGAAACATAAAATTTAATCGGTTTGAAGGCGGTAGTAGAAATATAGAAATTTTCCGGCTGAAAGCCATAGATGAGTGGCGGTCGATTCAAATTTTGCACGGTAATCGCAACAGTTTTAGTAGTCGTGCCACCCTCACTATCCACAGCGCGAAAAATGATGACATAGACGCCTTGTTGATGGAACTCTGGTCGCCAAATGAAGAGAGTGGTATGAATCGCATCATAGGTCGCCCCGTCAGGCGGGTTCAAACATGATAAGGAGACCATACCTCCGTCGGGGTCGAAAGCGTCTACATCGAATACGAGCGTCTGGGTTTCGAGGATCACGGTATCGGATAGACAACGAATGACCGGGGGGATATTTTCGATTACCATAGCGGTGAAAAAGGCTGCCTGGCCGACCAATGGTTGGGTGATCGCCTTGACCTCTTGATAACCGGAACTTCCCAATCGCCATACCGTCCCTGCGATCCCCTGCTTATCGGTATGGATGGAAAGCGGATAGACACTTCCTCCGCCAGCGGTCACTTCGAACATGACTTCCTGATTGGGAACGCCGTTGTTGTACAAATCGCTAAGGCGAACTTTTATCGGGCTGGCGAGTGTTTGCAACGCCCGAGCGGTTTGATTGTTGCCCTCATACACATGGATTCTGGCAACGGCCGCCGGCGTGGCGATGATGCGAAAAGTTATGGGTGATCCGACGAGAGCAGGATTAGAAGCGCGGAAAAGATATTCACCCGCCTGAGCGCCGAGTTTAGCGGTAGCCGATGCTAGTCCATTATTATCGGTGAGGACTGGCTGCGCTTCCTCTACCAGGCCATCATTGGTTTCACAGCTAAAATAGATGGGGACATTGGCAACGGGTTGATCGTCGCTATCGGTGACGCGGACGCTGAGTGGGTAAACCAGACTCAACACCGGAGCAGTCAACCCATTTCCATAAACCAGAATCAATTTTTGCGGAAGGGAGGCTGCCACCGTGCAATAGAAATCGATAAAAATGTCCGCTGCCACCGCAGCTCGGATTTTAACTGCGCCATTGTTCATCCCCGCAAGCAAACAAGCTCGCGCCATGCCATAGCTATCGCTCTTCACCGTTGGTGTCCCGATGATCATGGCATCACCCTGCAGCACCGTGAAAGTAATGTCCAACCCCGCAATTGGTGATTGATGACCATTGACTATTTTCACCACCAAAGAATCGGGAAAAATGGTACCAGGCGTGGCAAATTGTCCCTCACCCTTCATTTTCGTCAAAGTTAATTCAGAAGGTGGGGCTGCATAGGCAGAAAAATTTTCTGTCACCACCATTCCTGAAACTCGAACCTGGAGTTGTTGCAGGCCGATGGTAGGACCTAAAATCCACGATACAAACGCACGGCCTTCACTATTGGTGATCTGTTTCTCGGCAGGTTCAACCCGACCACTGTTAGGAAAAGGCAAAAAGAATACTTCAGCGTTGGCAATGGGATTATCATAAAAATCGAATATTCTCACCCCTAACGTTTCTTTTACCACAGAATTAATGACGCCATTTTGATAATTTCCCTGTTCCAAAAAAATTCGACTGGGTGGACCAGGAATAAAGCGGACAATTCCCTCCTTGGCTAAAAACACACCATCGTCGACCACATAAATACGGATCCGCTTGTCTTCAGCGATGGTCGAGCGGAGGATCGCCACGGTTTCTCCATTGGCATCGGTCACAAATTCCGGTTGCGAAATGACATTGCCATTGCCCTGGGCTAACAAGGTCACTCGTTCATTAGGAACCGGGTTGCCATACTTGTCCATCAATTTTATTTTCACCAAACATTCATCCATACCGTCGGCCACAACCGGCGAATCAAAACTCACCTCAGAGCGAACGACATCAGGCTGACCATAAGGGGCTGAGATGTTGATGAAAAGAGGAGAGCCCGAGAGCTGCGTAATACCATCGTCGGAGGTTACTCGAACTACATGAGCGCCGAGACCAACGGCATCTCCCAAGCGAAAACTAACCTGCGCCACTCCATTATCGTCGGTTTTAATGGTAATGATGTTCGTTTGTGTCTTCGACAATTTGCCACCTCCGGCCACCACCTCGAAAGTGACATCATGCCCCGCTACCGGACGCGAGAGGTAATCGAGAACGCGTACACCGAGAGGTTGCGGCAAAAAGTCCCCCGCCTGCGCAGACAACACTTCATTATTCAGTCTTTCCAGTTTTGTGGCAAGGCTTTTTTTCGCGGAAACGTAATACCTTTTGGGAGAACCATTCAAATTTTGTCCGCCTTCTCGGTAGGCCTGCGCTTCGAAGACATTGTTATAAGCGCCCACATCCGGCCCCAAGGTGGGTGTTACGGTAACGATACCGTTAACATCTGTGATTTTTAAAAGTTCCAGACGGTTATCGATATGACCGCCGCCGCGGCGCACGACAAAATTGACCGCATAATTCGGCACGGGGTAACCCAAGTCATCGGTAATCTTCAAGCGGATGGGTTCCGGCACGGGTTGGCCTGCGACACCGAAACTACTATCGGCGGAAATTTTATGCAAAAAGGCCGGCAGCGATACGGCCGTGGCGGTAAAGAGTGCCGGCGAATCCAGCAACGGCCGATGGTTATAATGCGCGGAAACCGAAACGGTATAAAAACCGGGGGTACTCCCAAATCGTAAAAATACTCGGGCTTCACCCTCACGGTCGGTGAAGGTGGTGATATTCTTTTGATCATTGACCCATCCGTCGCTGCTGGTGACGCTAAAGCTTACGGGATGCCCTTCGATGGCGTTTCCATATCGATCGGTCACCCCAACTATGAGTGGTTTAGAGAGAATATTGTTGACCTTTGCCGATTGGTTATCTCCATCCTTTTTCACCAGCACTGCCGGTGTATCTGCCAACGCAGTAGCTGTAAAAATTATTTTTGTAGCCAAACCCGAATAACTGACCTGAACCCTTTGATTATTGGTCCCAGCAATGGTACCCAACCACAAGTACACAGAAGCGAGGCCGTCTTGGTCGGTTTTGGCGATATACTGATCAGCTCCCTGAAAATGGCCGCCACCAGCGGTTATCTGGAAAAGAACATCATAATCCGGGCATCCCTGACCGATGCTGTCGACCAATTGAACCACGAAAGGTTTGGTTAAAAGCTGACCAACGACGCCTGTTTGCTGATTACCCTCACGATAAACCAGTTCTTTAGGTTTGCCGGCGTTGATCGGCCGAGGTAAAGCAGTAGCGTGGACATCGATCGGAGAACCAATGAGCGGCCCAAAGCTTGCTGAGGAGGTGATATGCAGAATTTGCGCCTCAGACGGCGTTTGACCCAACTGCCAGGCAACCGCCACCAATCCGGCACTGTTTGTAAGGCGTTCGAGTATTTGCACATCTCCGGGTTTAAGCCTGCCATTACCAGACTTGACCTCAAATTTTACCGGATGGCCAGCCTGACCCTGTCCAAAGCTATCCACGACGCGCACGCGAATAGAGTCGCCTAATACCGAGCCAGTATAGGCTGATTGCCCTTCACCGGATACCAACTCGAGGTTAGTCGGCCCGATGCTCTTGGCGGTTACAACAAAAACCACCCCTTCGCCGCTGATGGATTCACTGCTGACGCGGATACGATGTTCTCCCACATAGTTGCCGATGACATAGGTTGCCCTGGCTATACCCGCATGATCGGTATAGACGGGTTGTTTTTCGACAAAACGGCCTTCTCCTTGAATGACTTCAAATTTCATGCCGACACCAGCCACGGCTTTGTCCTTGGCATCCTGCACTCGAATTCTAAAGGGGATCGGTAACGGCTCCCCGATCCTCCCTTCCTGATTATCGCCATCGACCTTTGTTATTTTTTGTGGTTTAGAAAAATAAAATCGGACGTTGGCACGCACTCGAGTCTTTAACACTGTGCCATCCAACATTTTAATTTTGACATCCACCGAATCACGTAGGCCGATGCCAAAGTGCTGCACCAAATCATCCTGAGCCAGATAACCATAGGCGTTCATCACCTGTTTATAGCCGAGCAAGTGGGTCATATCGTCCATGTACCCTTTGTCGAATACCCATATCTTAGTGCCAAAAGCCCCCATATCGCCTTTAGGTCCTGTACCCCAAATCTTCACCCATTTATTGGTTGTTATGGTTTCATTACGAAAAAGTCGGTTCGAGTATTGGGGATAGTCTTCCTTATTGGCATCACAATAAAAAAGATCCAAGTCCCCATCACCGTCGATATCAGCCACACCACCGCCGCGGGGGTCATAGGCTTCGATGTTCAATCCCGTTCCCTCCACACGGATGAAACCGCCCTTTTGGTCATTCTGATAAAATCCTGCTTCCCCCCTCGTTATTGGTGTAAACACATCTAAAAAGCCATCATTATCGGCGTCGAAAACAAAACAAGTGAAACCCCATTGCTCAATCGCTGTTGTTGAGGTGACGTTTTTGAAAAAACCCTTGCCATCGTTTTTATAAACCCTGACATATTTTCTGTGAGAGTCTTTGGGAACAACAAATGCATCCAGGTCACCATCGTTATCATAATCGGCAAAGGTGACACCATTGCAATCGTTCGCTTCCCAATATAATCCCCGTTCTTGTATGTTCGCCTTGGTAAAATAACCATTACCTTCATTAATGAAAAGATCATTGGGCGTGGGTGTCGGGCCAGGGCCGAATATTTTATTGCCATAGGCATCCAAGCCTAAATACGCATAATTACGATGACAGACCAATACATCCATATCGCCGTCTTCATCGATATCAAGGGCAACTACGCCTTGAGAGCCCATATAGGAGGGATTGAGCGGTGTCAAACCACGGCTGTCGTCTTTAGTGAAGGTGCCATCGCCATTATTCAGATAGAATTCATTGGGCTGCGGCGGCGTCTCCCACGGGTTACCATCGGCATCCTCTACCGGCCCCCAATTGACGGCGTACAAGTCCAGATCGCCGTCATTGTCCGCATCAAAACAGACAATGCCACGGGTACCATAGCCTACATACCCATAGGTGGGATAGAAAACGCGTGCCGGAGTGATTTTAGCAGCATCGGAAACATCACTGAAATAGCCATCGCCACGATTCCGATAAAGTCGAACCCGATCATCGGTGGTGGCATTGAAAATATCCAGATCGCCGTCATTATCATAATCGGCGAAACAGATGCCATGCGATCCTGTCAGGCCATATTTATCCGACACGCCTCGCAAGCCATCCTCTTCGGTATAGGGACGTCCGGCATGGGAGATGTACAACGTTTCCGGAAGTTTGTTATTGGCACCGCGTACCGCATTGGAAATATACAAATCCGGCAATGAATCGCCGGAAATATCTGCAAAAGCAGCCCCATGTCCATAAACACTGATGCCATTTACCACCCAGCCACGAGCATTCATTTCCAAGGTAACATCCCGAAATCGAATTTTTTGCGCCGAGGATACGAGGGGAATAAATATAAAAAATGATACGAATATAAGTATCCTTTGCGGACACCTGTGATAAAATGAGTCAATTTTTCTTTGAAAGGCACCCTGCATGTGGATTGAACCCTCTGCCTTAATTTGTTTATTAACAAATTGTTAGCACAATTCAGCCTTCGCTCCAAATATATAAAGACTTTTTTTCTTTCTTTCTAAAGCAACAATTAGGCCTAATTTTTAGGTTAAGGGGAAGTAATTTCCACGGCACTGAATCTCTCTATCATATTGATTATTTAATACAGTTTGCAATGAGTTCAGCCGGCAATTGAAAAGCAATAGCTTGATTACAATGTCCAATAATACATCAATGTATCAATAGTGTATTATTATCAAACAACCTTGGAGACAAACTTTTCAAAATACCTTCATCAACGAATATAGTTTAATCTGGGAGGACTGACTATCGTATGACAGAAATTAATAATCGTAAAGCCTGTTGGGGGTAATTTTTACTTGCTTTTTGCAAAGAGTTTTCTCAATTTTGTGTTTGATGAAAATAATCGATGCCTTAAGCACGAACGAACCTTTATCTCGCCAAAAATCATCGAAATTTTTGTGTAGTAAAAATTTCAGCCTGTTGTTGATCACGAAGGTCGAGTGATCACTTATCAGGCAAAAGAAAACCAATTCAAAATGGATGATTTTTTTCAGAGGACATCATGTCGGTCATAGGAATGGATTTGGGCGGCACCAAATTAGCAGCCGCCGTTTTTGATGTCAGCGGCACCATTCAGGAAAAAGTGATGCTACCGCTGGCTGGGCGACGGGGGGATAAAGTCGGCGAACTCATTGTCCAACAGGCGCTCCATTTACTGCAATGGGCAGAAAAACAGCAACAAAAAATAACCGCGCTGGGAATCTCGGTGCCAGGCATTTATTACGCCAAAACAGGCAGAGTCTGGGCGCCCAACATTCCCGAATGGGACGATTACCCTTTGTTGAAGAAATTGGAGTTGGCGTTGAACGACAGACAACTTGCCATCAGAATTGACAGCGATCGCGCCTGCTACATTTTGGGTGAGACGTGGCAGGGCGCGGCACGCGGTTGTAAGAATGCCATCTTTCTGGCCATCGGCACTGGCATCGGCGCCGGCATTCTCGTGGATGATGAGGTGCTGCGCGGCCATAATGACATCGCCGGCGCTGTCGGCTGGATGGGTCACCAACAGCCATACCGCCCTGAGTATGCTACCTACGGCTGCTTCGAGTACCACGCCTCCGGCGAAGGCCTCGCCAAGGTGGCGCGGGTATACCTTGCACAGGAAAAAGGTTATCAAGGGTCGCTGGGGGCACAGGTCACCTCAGCCGAAATATTTGCCGCGTATGAGCAAGGCGATGCCATAGCGCAGCGTGTATTGGATGAAGCCATCGTCCACTGGGGCATGGCCGTGGCTAACCTGGTGAGCATTTTCAATCCGGAAATGATCGTCTTTGGCGGTGGCGTGTTCGGTCCTGCGGCCCGTTTCTTGGATCGCATCCGCGCCGAAGCGCAAAAATGGGCGCAACCCATCAGTTTCAAGCAGGTGCAATTGGCCGTCTCCACTCTGGGCGGCGATGCCGGACTGATCGGTGCCGGGAGATTGGCGTTGCAACAGGAAGAGTTGCAGGTTAGCAAGTTGCAAGTTTCAGGTTGAAAGGTTGCAGGTTAGCAGGTTGAAAGTTACAGGTTAAAAGGTTGCAGGGTAGCAAGTTGCGAGTTTCAGGTTGAAAGGTTGCAGGTTAGCAGGTTGCAAGTTACAGGTTAAAAGTTGTGAAAGTTTAATAGGACATCGCATATCTGTTTTAGTCCTTCTCAGATGCTGTTTTAATTGTCATTTTTAAACCGACTCATCATCACCCACAAAGAGGAGCTGAGCAAACTTCAGAGCCATAATAGGTCCACAATTTAAGACCCATTACTTTTCTGTAAATTTTGGATATCATGGATGAAATTAGAAGAGGAGTTTGTATGACCTATCATCCCAAAACCGTTTTCGCGGCAGCGTGTGCCGCTATATTCATCTTTGGCATCGTCATGACCATTTTAGGGGCGGTTCTACCGTCGATCATCGAAACATTCGGCATCGATAAAAGCGCTGCAGGATCGCTCTTTTTCATCATGACCATCGGCATGCTCATCGGCTCGCTGGCCTTTGGCCCCATCGTCGATCGCTACGGCTATAAAGCATTGTTGATCATCTGCAGTGCCATGGTTTTGGCTGGATTGGAACTGATCGGTTTGGCCAAGTCGTTTGCTTGGTTGCGGCTAGCGATGGTGTTGATCGGTTTGGGTGGAGGCGTCATCAATGGTGGCTCCAATGCCGTGGTGGCGGATATCAGCGAAGGGCAGCGCGGCGGACGGCTGAGTCTGCTGGGCGTCTTTTTCGGCATCGGCGCCTTTAGCATCCCCATGGTGCTCGGCATCCTGTTGCGATATTTCGATTATACCACCCTCACTGCCGCCGTGGGATGGCTGGTGCTTCTGCCGATCCTATTTTTTCTCTTCGTCCGCTTTCCTCAGCCCAAGCACAAACAGGGATTCCCTCTGGCTGCCGCCTCAAAGCTGATCAAAGAATCTGCTCTGCTTTTATTCGGCCTGATGTTGTTCTTCCAGAGCGGCATGGAGATGACCATGGGCGGATGGTCTTCCACTTTTTTCAAAGAAGCGCTGTACATCGACGCTTCGCGAGCGGTATTTTACCTCTCGTTCTACTGGCTGGCGATGATGACCGCGCGGCTGCTGCTGCCCGTGGTATTGAAATCGATGGACCCAACCAAAGTGCTGCGTATTTTCTATTTGCTCGCCATCATCGGCGCGGTGATGATGATTGTTGCTAAAACCATCACCGTGGCCCTGCCAGGGCTGTTTCTGTTGGGGTTCGGTTTTGCCGCCGCCTTTCCCATCATCCTGGGATTCGTCGGCGATCGCTACCCAAACCTCTCCGGTACCGCTTTCAGTATCGCCTTTGTCATGGCCCTCATCGGCGGTAGCCTCATGCCTTATCTCTCCGGATGGTTGGGCGATGCCTTTGGCCTGCGCACGGCCTTTACTTTGGTACCACTCAGCTTGCTGGTGGTCTGGGTGCTCTCTTTCGCCTCGATGAAGAAAAATCCATGAGCCAAAAAGCATATTCAAACCCAGATTTTTTTCTAAAGCCTCACGCCTGTGCCACTTTGGATGGAAAGAAATCATTGGATGGGCGGATAAAAAAAATGGATGAAAAACATCTTGCAGAATAATCATGGATCGATAACCGCAATTGAATGAGTTCATAAACTTTTATTTTCAAAAGGAGAATAAACGATGTTAGCTTTAGAATGGATCAAGAACGCGCGCGAGGTCATGGACAGGATCGAAAAGACGCAGATGGAGAATGTAAAAAAAGCAGCAGCGCTGATGGCCGACTCCATCGCCGCCGGACGTTGGGTGCACACCTTTGGGTGCGGCCATGCTACTCTTCCCATCGAGGAAATGTATCCGCGCATTGGTGGCTTTGTGGGTTTTCATCCGATGCTGGAGATACCTCTCACGTTTTTCACCCACATCACCGGCGACATGGGGGTGCATCAATTTGTTTTTCTCGAAAGAGTCGAAGGCTACGGCAAAGAGATCATGAAAGGCTATACATTTGATAAACGCGACACTATGTGGCTGTTTTCCCATTCGGGCATCAACAACGTCAATATCGATATCGCTTTGGAGGCCCGAAGAATCGGCATGAAGGTGGTGGTGTTTGGCTCGGCAAAGGAGTTCGCCGATAAAAAGACGCGCCATTCCTCGGGCAAAAAGATCTTCGAATTAGCCGATGTGGTGGTCGACACCTGCGTGCCAGCCGAGGATGCATCGGTCCCCCTGCCGAACCATGTGGACAAGATCGGCCCGATTTCGACCATCGCCTTCGTCACCGCCGTGTGGATGACGGCTTGCACCGTGGCAGAAATTTTAGTGGCCAAAGGTCATCGGCTTTATATTCATCCCTCCCACAACGTGCCAGGCGATACGACAGCTCGGCAGCGGCTGGATGAAGCGTTGGCAGAATATAAACGAAGGATTGCGGGGGTGTGAAGCGCAGGTGTAAAGACGAGGGTTGAGGGGCGAGAGATGAGAGTATAAGAAAAGGTTTTTTGCAAGTGAGGGGAGGATATTTATTTTGATCTGAAAGATGCGTCGTCAGGGACGACTGCTTGCCAATTTTTTTTATAACATGGATAGGCAGGATGGATAGGATGTTTTATCCTGCCTATTCTGTACATATATGTCGCTATCCGCTTCCCCTGTCATGTTGTAAACATCTTTGAATCAGCAGAATCTTTTTCGCCCACACAATAATTTGAACCAACGCAGATTGTTTCGACGTATCACAAAGATCTTTAACAGGATGAAGGGAAACGGTAGGTTTCATCTTTTCCGGCTAATGCCCACGAATCACACCAAATCACACGAATGCAATTCTAATGCATGCTCTATTAGTGTCCATTCGTGTCATTCGTGGGCGAATTCATGATTCCTAAAAGAAACGTCGGCAGGGACGACTTTCTTATATTCGGCCCGCCCTGCACGGAGAACTCTTCCAGTGCTTTTTCCCCTGTCCGTAACCCTGTCAGGGATATCGTGCAAACTTTTTATCTCACTGCACATTAACCTTGACAGGGTTTTATGCTGCCTATCCTGTCCATCTATGTCATATTGCGCGTCGTCAGGGACGACTTCTTCCCATTTATTTTCATCTAAAAATCGTGTCGTCAGGTACGCCGCCTTTGCATTTATTAGCTTTTATATTATCAATTACTTACAACAATAGAGCTACAAGGTGTCTCGGTGTTGCGCTCCTCGACATGACCCATTTTTAGAGCTTTTCGCACGATCACTATTCCATCCTATTCATTAAACGCCAGCCGCACCATAAAAGCACTGCGGTGGCCGGGATATTTGCTCTCGTTGCCCGACCATCGGCTGCGAGCGTCCGCATGGCTATATTGCACCTGAAGAAAAGCATTGCGCAAGAACTCATAGCTGCCGAGTACCATAAACGTGGTCGTGCGGCGTTTCACCCCTCCTAAAAAGCGAAAATATTCGCCATCGTCATATTCCCATGCATCGAAAAGGCTACCGCCGAAATTCTGCTTTTCCGTATTACCACCATGACGTTCGACCGCCACATAAGACTCGACATAAAATGCTCGTGAATATTGGTACTTTAATCCACAAAACCATTCGTCCGCATTGGGTCCCAGACGGTGCCCCATATTTGTGCTGTACTGCTGAAAATTGGTGACGCCGCCGTGGGTGTAGGTGAACGGCCGGACGCGTGCATACTCCAAGCGGAAATCAAGGTTGTCCAACCCCAATAAATCGACATGATACATTCCGGCCAGATAGGCGTATTTGTTGGCGTAAAAATCACTGGATAGCCTGCCGGTGGTGATGTCGTCGATGAACAGTTCGCCATAGAGTTTGGTTTTGGGAAGAAATTTCAGTTCGAGGTCCAGCCCCATGGCGGCGTTGTCGCGGTCGCCAAGATAGTGCTCTGCCGAGCGCCAGAACATCAGTGGATTGAGGTAGGAAGGCTCAAATTTACGGCCGGCGTAGATCACCATCTCGTGTAGACCAATATCAATAAAGCGCCAGGGAGAAAATTCGAGGCGATGAGCGGCCAGGTATTTCTCCGCGTGAGCTCCTTTGAAGAATCCCGGCTGATAATGCTGTAGCAGCGCCCATAGACTGGTGAACCTGAAGTGATGGCCATCGATCTGCAATTTGATTTGATCATAGGAGGTGGGATGATCGGATATCGCCAATTGTCCGCGATAGCCCGGTCCCCAGCGATTCTTATCCTTGCCGTATTGCAGCGTGAGATACTTCCAATGAAAGGCTAGATGAGAGCGGGTCTCATCAAAATCGATTTGTCTGCTGTTACTACGGACAAATCCTCTGCCCTCCAGGGTGAAATTGTCGATGCCGAGATAGTTGCGCGTGCCCCACTCTTGATTATCGCGGGCATCGGTGAGAAAGCCTACATACTGGCCAAGGGTTCCCCACAGCACCCAACCATTGGTATTCGTGAACACCCGTTCTTGGCTCCTCAGTGTGTCAGCTTTGGCATACTCACGACGCCGCACCAGAATCGGATCCAAGTACACCTTGGCTGGTGGTAGATCCAAGGAAAGAAAGTTACGTCCATTAGCATAAAAAAGGTTCGGCAGCCAACGATCGACCCATTTGTGGCGCACCAGGCGTTCCATGGTGGTAGGCTCCTCAGGCGCTGGCACATGCAATTTTTCCAGCTCTTCTCGGAACTCGGTTCGTAAAAAATCCAATTGTTGGCGGTCGGCTCTGGAGCACCTATCCGCTAGCGGCACCACCTGAGCCAAGTACTCGGCCAACTCTATTCGCGTCATCGGTCGCGTATTGTTGTGTACGCGCGACAGGATGCCTTTGGTCTCCAACCGCTCGAGGAAATCATAGACCCAGTGATGGGTGGGGACGTAGACGGTTTGGGCGGTGCAATGATTCGGTATAAAGGACCCTGCCCAAAGTAGCATGGTGCAGAGAATGAAACGTGTGTTTCGCAGAGAGGATGGCAGCCTAAACCTTTGATAGCAGCGATTCATAATTAATATCATCCTACTTTTTCGAAAAGCAGTAACATCTGGTTCTAAAAATAATCAGTGAAAAAGTATAAAAGACACCGTGCAATTAAATAATAGTTGTTGTCGTCATCAGTCCGGTATCACCTTACTCTAAATTGAGAAAACGTAAATAACTACCGCAGAACATGCCACCTTGCGTACATTGTAGTCTTTTATTCTGGCTATGAATAATATAACGCCCACAAAGTATCTTTGCCACCTTGATTTAAGGATGATCGGAGATGATTGATAGCTTTAAAACATGGTGCAAATTCTTTTCCTTCGGACTCTGCACGTACCTACTCGCTCCACCTAAAATATGCCTTTCTGCTGATGACCAGTGACAACGTTAAAAGTGATGACGCGATTGTGCCAATCATTTTCGCCAACGCTTATTTAGATAGAATCTCCACGATCTTTTGGCTCGCATGGCCATCGCCGTAATGGTTCTGCTGCGGTTGCGACGGTTGAAAGTTTTCGATGGCCTCCAGGATGCGTGCCGAATCGGCGCCAACGAGGATATTCCAGCCATCTTGCACCGTTTCCACCCACTCGGTTTCGTCGCGCAGGGTGATGCAGGGCACCTGATAGAAATAGGCTTCTTTTTGCACGCCGCCCGAGTCGGTGACGATCTTGGCAGCGTGCTTTTCCAATTGAATCATATCCAGGTAACCCACGGGTTCAATGAGCCGAAGTTTGTGTGCTTTTTGCAGTTTTTGAGACAACCCTGCTGTCTGCAAAAATCCGCGCGTGCGTGGGTGCACCGGAAAAACGACGGTTTGGTCGCAGGCGAAGAGCGCCTCGATGATGGCCGCGAGATGGGTGGCATCATCGGTATTCTGCGGACGGTGGCAGGTGACCAAGAGATACTCTTTTTCGCATAACTGCAAATCGGATAAAATCTGACTCTTTTGCTCCGCGATGCCGGCGAAATGCAGCGCGGCGTCGTACATGACGTCGCCGGTGTTGTACACCCCGCGAACGATGCCTTCCTGCTGCAGGTTCTTTACCGCAGTCGCCGTCGGACAGAACAACCATTCGGCGACGCGATCGGCGACGATGCGATTGATCTCTTCTGGCATGGTGCGGTTAAAGCTACGCAATCCCGCTTCCACATGGGCCACCGGCATATTCAATTTGGCCGCCGCCACCGCGCCAGCCAAGGTAGAATTGGTATCGCCGTAAATCAAAACCACATCCGGCTTTTCCTGTAATAGCAATCGCTCGATGCCAACCAACATTTTACCGGTCTGCTCGCCATGGAGACCAGAACCGATCTCTAAATTCACATCCGGCGCCGGTATCTGCATTTCCTCGAAGAATAAGCGCGACATATTGTCGTCGTAGTGTTGTCCGGTGTGCAACAGAAATTCCCGATGATGCTGTCGTAACAGGCGCGACACCGCTGCCGCTTTGATGAATTGCGGCCTGGCACCGACGATGGTAAAGATTTTTTTCACTTGCAAATCCAGCCCTTTAGTTTAAATTGAACCTCACTAAGGCAATGGTAAAACAACAACGATTTTTCCGATGAACTAATTGATAAAGGTCAAATAGCCATTTCGTCCATTTTTAACAATGTAAAAGTAGTAAAAAATTATGTTTTGCCAAATTCTTCCTTTTGGCCATCTGGCCCCGGATTTCGAGATTTATCCTTTACCTATTTTCGATATCGCGATGAATAATAAACTCTCCTATGACAGCTGTGACTACCACTCATCGATTCTAATGTTAAACCATCATCGAGTACAGAAAGTTTATGTTTACTCTCATGTGATCCCATTACCATCTAACAGATTGCAACGAACCATTGTTGATGTATCACACACTCGTTTCAGACGAATAAAAATAGATGGCTAAAACTCCACCTCCACGCCGCCGACTGGGAAAAAGGAATACTGGTAAATCCGCTCGATCGTGCCATCACTGCGATGGTTATCATAAAAGACGTTCTTGCTGTTGAGCACATTTTGAATGGCAATAAACACATTGATATTATACCCCCTGCCATAAAATCGGCTGAGCCATTGGATGTCCAATCTTTTATAATCATCATATCTGGCTGAATGAACGGCATCACTCGCCTCCCAAGCGCCAGAGCTCCATTTGATCTGACCTTCACGAAATTGCCGCCAATGGATATAAGTGAGCGGCGTATACGGCCGGCCGCTCTGATAACGAAACTTGAAACCGATTTCCATCTCGTTCGATAGCGGCAGGATGACGCTCGGATACTTGATGAAAAACGGCATCCGATCCAATCGATCGCGAACACCTTTTACCACACGCCCGCCCAGAACCGTGAAGATGACCGGATAATCGTATTCCGAAGGATAGTATTTGACCAGCTTGGGCTGACGCGGATCCTCATCCTGCGTTTTACTCCACGACAGGCAGAGGGTGCCGAAATAATTCTTTAGCTGTTTTTGTTCTAAATATAATTCCACGCCGTAGGATCGCCTTTTGCCGACATTCAGGTAGCGATCAGACCAAAAGGTATCGATGGCCGAATAGATAAAATCTTCCGAGACGGCAATCTGGCGGTAACGCTTATAATAACCTTCCAAGCTCAATTTTCGTCCCTCACCCCAATACTGCTGCAGACCCAGCACCAGGTGATCGGCATACATGTTTTTGAGGTGTTTGTTATAATCGAGTTTGCGGCGATCGCTATAAAGCGGCAGGGGTTGGGTTTGCTGATAGCGTCCGGCCGAGAAGGTTAGGAAAGTCATTGGCGGCACGACGTCGTACGTGAGGCTGAAACGCGGTGACCAGCCGCCCTGTTGCGAAAAGGTAAAATAATCATATCGTAATCCCGCCTGCAGCGTCCAACGGCGCGTTGGTTTGAATTTTTCGCTGAAAAAAGCGTACATTTTAGACGCATCTCCAAATCCCAGTTTCTCTTTAAAATGACCTTCGGGGATGATGATCGGGCCGGTTTCGAATCGACCGTCACGATCGAGGTCATATCGTAAAGTATCAGGGCCGATCCAAGCATTACTGTGCCATTTACGCGTGGTCTGAATCTGCCCACCGAGGGACCACTGGTGACGTGGGTGCGGCTGATAAAACAGCTCATATTTGGCAGCGACAAAAGATTCAAACGAGTGGTTATAATAGGCACGGTAAGAATTCAAAATTTTATAATCAAGCACCTTCCCCTCAGCATCGCGCAACCTATAGGCGAAATCGTAATTGACATCCACGTCATAATTGGCCCCCGAAGTATAAATCGTGGCCACCGAGAATCCCTTTTTCCCCCACAAACTGCGCAAATTCATTCCTAATGCATATTGCTTATTGAAGGGATAGATGCGTTCGACACTCGAGGAATCGATTTTATTGGCGCGTAGTTTATCCTGTTCTTCAATATCGCCGACGATATCGATCAAACTCTCACCGTAAAGAAGATTGAAAGATAATTTCTGGCTGTTCGAAAGATCGTACACCACCTTGGCCTGGGTATCCCAATATCGCGGAATGGCGGTGAGGGATATAGTAGAGATGCCGATGAGTTTATCCGCCACCTCCAGTAGGCTTTTACGAGCGGAAAAGATATAGGATCCGCGGCCGCCGGCGATCCTGCCTTCCATGAGGGTGCCCAGTCCCGCCATATTGAAACCGGAGCTGGAGGCAAAACGAGTGTTGCGGTTACCTTCGCGCACACTAAGGTTGAGCACCGAGGAGGCTTTGTCGCCATACTGCGCCGGAAAACCGCCGGAGGAAAATTGCACATCCTCGATTATATCGGCGTTGATCATGTTGATGGGCCCGGCGGAATTGAATTGATTGGAGTAGTGATTGATGGAGGGAATCTCCATGTGATCGACGATAGTCAGGTTTTCGAAGGCAGCACCGCCGCGGACGATGAGCTCGTTGATGTTATCGGTGGAACTGGCCACACCCGGCATGCTCTGCACCATCCGCTGCACATCTTGGATGGCGCCCGGCGCCCGACGCACTTCGGCGCGATCCATGGCGTTGGCGCTCACCGGCGCCATGAGTTGGCTGCGGCTGAAGTATTGTGCGTGCACGGTGACCTGTTCGCCGGTGAGCACCTTTTCCTCTAATGCTGCCGACACCGGCGTCTGTCGACCAGTAACGACCACCACATTGGTCACAACGTGTGGATGATAATTCACCGCCGAAATGCGCAAGCTATAAGTACCGACCGGTAATCCTTGGATGAGAAACCGCCCCTGAATATCGCTAGTAGTGCCGATATTCGGTTTTTCAACTACTACGATATTCACACCAAGCAAGGGCTCCTGAGTGCGCGCGTCATAAACCCTACCGGCAATTTCACCGGTGTGGGTTTGTGCGGATAAATAGCCAATTAAGAATACATTCAACATGAGAGAGAATAATCCAGTACGCACCATATCCACCTCGGTAAAAATACCGATACAGCAATCTTAAATCTCATATCACTTTTCGGGTTTTCTGCATAACATCTATCTATATCAAAAAGGTGTTGAAAAAGGTTGTAGCGATTCACAATAAGTCACCATACAAGCTGAAAAAAAGTACTAATGTTCTTTTATTCCCACCCTTGATTTTTCAACAGCTGCTCCTCTGGCACATCGCGAAAATACTTGGCCGGTGAACCCACCACAATCACGCCCGGCGGAACGTCTTTGGTGACCACGGCGCCAGCTGCCACCACCGCATCCTCGCCGATGATCTTGCCCGGCAGTATAACCGCACCGCCGCCGATGCGGCCGCCGGTCTTGACCGTCACGCCTTTAAAATGTTTGAAACGCTCCTGCGTACGACCCAAGTAATTATCATTAGTCGTATGTACACCTGGCGCGATAAAGCAATAATCACCCAATTCCGAATAGGCGGTAATGTAACAATTGGTCTCCAGCTTGCATTTTTTGCCGATTTTGCAGAAATTTTCCACCGTGGCATTGCGACCGATGATGGTGTATTCCCCAATAGTAACATTTTCGCGCACCGCGGCGCCATCGGCCACCAGTATATGAGGGCCGAGTTCACAACCGGCGTAGATCACCACCTGGGCGCCGATCATGCAATGGTCGGCGATGCGCGCCGGCGGCAAGTCTTTCTCTTCTTTGAAGATACTGCGCTTGGAGCGCATCGGCTGTTTACCAATGACGGTGCAGGCATCCACACGGACATTGTCGCCAAGAATGCTGCCGGCATGAATCACCACATTGTGACCGATGCGGCAGTCCTTGCCAATTTGTACACCTTCCTCGATGACCGTGAAATGTCCGATCACGGTTCCCTCCCCAATATGAGCGCTTTTGGCTATGAATTGATTCATGATTGTCCTCGTAATAATGGTTTAAAAAAATAGAAAAACAGACTGACTGTAGTAATTGTAATGGTCCATATCCACAATTTGTGTTAAGTATTGTCTTAAGCTTAATCTAATTCACCATATGGTGAGGTTTCTAAACTCGACGAACGAGTTAACACGTAATCCAGCTCATAAACATGCAAGGCATAACATCAGCTTTTTATTGTTTGTGCCCTCTTCATTTTCATGTATATCTTTTTAATATACCCATCGGTGAATAAAAAAAAGCGCAACAGACTTTTGCCAGCTGTCCATTGCGTTGAAACAAGAGTCTAAAACCTCGATAAAAATGAGCTACTTTTTCCAGACCAACTTTTCTCGAAGTAGCTGCCAGTCCGATTTCATCATTTCGCTTATGGTTTGCCATTGCGCCTTTTCTTCGGGCCTTTCCGAAAGCTTGAGGCGATACTGCTCGATGAAGATATAGCCTACAGAGGCTACCAGACTCAATACGCCAAAAACGACCATCAACAAGGTTCGTCGGGGTGAGCTCTTGCGCAGCGGTGGCACAGCTTCATCCAGAACCTGAACGGTCGGCGTATCCCGCGCCTCTTCTATCTTTGCTTGGTAATATTGTTGATTCAACAACTGCCAGACCGTTTCTTGCACCTTGGCCTCCCGAAGCAACAGTGCCAGTTGGATTCCCACCTCTGGCACTTTATCAAAAGGCAGATAGAACTCTTTCGACTCGATGCCGGCATCGCCATATTGCAAGGCTTGATAGCGGTCCTGCATCTCTGCCAATTCGCGTTTGGCGCGTACCAACAGCGGATTCTCTTCCTTCATGCTCTGGCGCATGACGCCGATCTCCACCTGTTTGGCTATGATTTTGCCTTTCAACTCCGCCACTTGATCGATGGCCGCCTTGGTTTGCTCCTCCAGCGACACCGCACGATGGCCACGCTGATACTCCGCTAACCTACGAGTGGCTTCGCTCAATTTCGCCTCCGTCTCGCGCAACTGCGATTCGATATAGATGCGCGAGTTCTTGGCCCGCGATACCACTTTTTCCCGATTGATGCGGTCGAGCTCTTGCACATAAGCGTTGGCAACGTCTGCGGCCAACTGTGGCGAAGGCATGCGCACGCTGATGGTGATGATCCCTTTTTTCGACAGCACAAAGAAAGCGCGATCCGCCATCGCTTTCAGTCCCTTTTCCACATTTTTGCGGCCGAGTATTTTCAGAAGCGTCAGGCTGTCGCCCTTGAACGCAAAACGCCGGTTCAAAACGCGTTCCCCCACCGAGCGACTGCGTAGCATCTCCACAAAGAGATCGGCAGAGGTCGTCCGACTGGGCAGGGACAAGCCCGGAACCGAAACCTCCGACAAAAGATTGCTCATCGACATCTTTTCCTGCTCCGGTGGCGGCAAAAGGGTGGTCACCGCAATATATTGCTTAGGCAACAATAAAGATATCAAAAAAACCACCACTACCATGATGATGACATTTCGCAAAATCATGCGGCGATATCGCATGATCAGCACCAAATAATCCAATAGGTTGATTTCGGTTTTGACGGGTTCGTTCACAATATGATTCCTAACTTCGAATATTTTACAATTCATGCGTAGAGGATGCTATGAAATATCCCCTGTTTTAACGATTCGAGAATCGGTCGCCTGAATAACCATACCCATAAGGATCATCTATGGGGGTACCCTACTTATTTCGAGGCGTTTTGAATGACCAGGAAAATAGCTGCGATCTGCCCTGCCACCATCATCGTATCGCGGAAAATCTGCCAGTAATTGCGATCCGGTTTGCGCGGCACCCATATACGATCGCCCGCTTCGAATTGGCGAACGTCTTCATCTTCCAAAATTTCGCCGCTGCTCTTGATCACCTTGGTGCGCCGGCCATCGGCATCCCAACTGAATCCCCCTGCCTGGGTGATATAATATTTGAGACGAGCGCCTGGTTTATAGAGAACGCCGCCGGGTCTATCTACCCGGCCAGTGACCATCACTACCCGCGGCGTTTTGGGTACGACGATGATATCGCCGTCGCGCAAGGCAATATCCTGACGCCTATCGTTTTTCACGGCCAGCTTGTAAAAGTCCACCACGATTTCATTGACTTCGCTGCTGTTTTGCTTCATGACCAAATATTCATATTCCAGCTTTGTCATCTGATCGCGGGTCATTTCTTTCAGTCGTTGATATTCTTTGTCTTCAAGCACGATTTCGCGGCGACGGATAAGTTTGGCTTCACTGACGAGAGCATCCTTGGTAAAACCACCACATTCTTTTAAAATCTGACTGAGCATAGTGGAATCATCGGTGATAGCATAGAAACCCGGGAAAATCACCTCACCGCGGACCTCTACCGTGGCGCCCACTTTCCATTCTGGTATTCTGCGTATGAATACATGGTCATCGGCATCCAACACTACATCCAAACTGTCCTCATGTTGCAATAAAAGGCGGTTCAAGTCTACCTCGAGGATGACGGGGGGTTTTTTAGGCTCGACTTTGGCCACACGGGCGTTAAGCAGATATGCGCTGCGCGTCAGGCTACCTGCTTTGAGGATAAGATCGCTCAGTCTGATATTCTCTTCCAACTCGTATTCGCCTGGGTGATTGACTTCCCCCTGTATGGTGACCACTTGTCGCGGCACCTGATCCAGCTTGGAGTAGATATGGATGGCATCCTCATTTTGTAGCACGGGATTCCTCTGGCTATCGGCGATGGCGACGCGATAATTGATATATTCTACTCGGCGGACGCCATTGGTTTGCATACGGCTGAATTCGATTTTGTCAAGAAAAGCGCGATCGGTGAGGCCGCCGGCTAATTCGATCAAGTCACTGAGTCGTTCTCGACGATAGGGATTGAGTTCATAAATCGCTGGTCGGTTTATTTCTCCATCGATGCGCACGCGGTTGCGACAGGGGGCAACGAAGATCCGATCACCACTCTGAAGTAAAACCTCACAACGCATTTCTGGCCGCAGCAAATAGTCGTAGAGGTCCACACGAGCGGCTAGCGAATTTCGATACAATTGGATATCGCGCAGCGAGCCCTGCTCTGTGGGTCCCTTGGCCATGGTAACAGCGTCGAGCACGGTATTTAAGGCACTCAGCGTATAAAATCCAGGCGCCTGCACATCACCGATGACGGCCACGCGTACCGTTTTCGGAGTAATCAGTACCACATCGAGGGAATAGTTGCTGTAAAACCGCCGCAGATTTTTGTCCAGTAGCTTTTGCACTTCCGCCAAAGTTAAACCCTGCACCGTGAACACGCCGACGGTGGGCAGATAGATTTTACCATCAGCGGTAACCATGACCTCAAAATTTTCCTGCACCTTGCCGCCCAAATGGATGCCGAGCCGATCGCCAGCGCCAAGGGTATAGGATTCGGGGGCAATCGGACTGATGAACTCTTTTTCCGTGGCGGCAATGGCACTGAAGAAATTGGCACCAAATATTTGCAAAGCAGATGGTTCTGTCACAGCGGGTTGCATGACGGTTGGCTCTTTTGTGGTTTGCGGCGCAGCCGCCTGCAGCGGGTTGAGCACCTCTAACGGCTGCTGCTGGGAGAGTACAGGATTAATATAAAAAAAAAGGACAACAAGTAGCAGATATTTATTCATTGTTTTCAAGCTGTGAATGCCTTGCTTAGTTTTTTCCTTCAAAGGGTAAAAAGCGATAAAACGAATGTGTGACAAAGTTGCATTCCTTATTAGATGGTTGCTGAACATTGGCTGCTGCTCCAAAGTTGAATATAAATCGGTTTCTGAGGTAACAATGCTTCCGAATTTTCTTCAATCCAGTCACTGGGTTGAGAATAGTCTGTTCAAAAAGACCATTGACACAGAAATCAAGTACATGTCATTAACAATTAAATATAGTGAAAATATTGATGTTAGTCAACATTAAATGATTTGATAGTCTCTTAATTAGAGTTGCCCCAATTTTGCATACTCGTCGATCCGCTTCGCAGTGCTATGCTTTCCTTCGTCATGGTTCCTGAAAGGACCAATAGTAAGAGGGGATTGAAGATATTTTGCAAAAAACAAAAATTTTCATTCATCTTACCTCCATCAAAAATGATTATGGACAATAGCGATCGTACCTCTCGCCGATATATTCGCCATCTTTCCTCTGCAATCTTCCTTTTCTCTTTGATATCCATAAAAACCGTTTGCTTATCTGACATTTTTTCCTTAAAATATACATTATGTTATTTAGGACGATTCCTCCCATGCATAGAGTCGTTTTAGACGGACAATCCCTCACAACAGCCGATTTATTTTCGATTGCCTATTACGGTGTTGGGGTGGACATTTCGCCCCTCGCCATGGACGCGATGGCTGCCAGCCGCGCCTGCATCGAAGAAGTCATCCAACAAAAACGCACCGTTTACGGGGTCAACACCGGATTCGGGAAGTTAGCCAATATCCACATACCTGACGACGAGTTGGAAGCACTGCAACGCAACCTCGTGCTCAGTCATGCCTGCGGTGTCGGCAATGCCATCCCCCCAACCATTGTGCGAGCCATTCTGGCGCTGAAAATCAATACGCTATGCAAGGGCTTTTCTGGCACCCGGCCGGAAATTGCCATCTTTCTGCAAAATATGCTCAATAACGACCTCCTGCCCATCATTCCGGAAAAAGGCTCGGTGGGCGCTTCTGGCGACTTGGCACCATTGGCACACATGACCTTGGTGATGATGGGCCTCGGTGAAGCCTGGTATCAAGGTCGAAGGATGCATGGCAAAGCTGCCCTGAAAAAGGCTGGTCTACAACCTATAACCTTGAAAGCCAAAGAAGGCTTAGCATTATTGAACGGCACCCAGGTGCTCACCGCTTATGCGGCTCTGGCACTGGAACGCGCGCGGCAATTACTCAAAATCGCCGACATCGCTGCTGCCATCACCATTGAGAGTCTGCTCTTCAGCAAGGTGGCTTTTGATCCGCGCATTCAGGTAGCCCGCGGACACTCAGGACAAATCAAGACGGCTGCTAACTTGACGCGCATGATGGAAGACAGTGGCATCGTCGAATCCCATAAAGACTGCGGTAAAGTGCAGGATGCCTACAGTTCGCGTTGTACTCCCCAGGTGCACGGTGCCGTCCGTCAGGCTGTGGATTTTGCTGCCAGCCTCATCGAAACCGAACTCAACGCCGCCACCGACAATCCGTTGATTTTCATCCAAGACAAACAAGTCCTATCCGGCGGTAATTTCCATGGCCAGCCCATCTCACTCGCCTGCGATACCCTGGCCATCGCCATGGCCCAGCTGGCCGGTATCTCTGAGCGTCGATTGGAAAATTTGATGGATCCAGTGCAGAGTGGCCTGCCACCCTTCCTCGCTAGCGAAAGCGGTACCAATTCCGGCTTTATGATCGCCCAAGTCACTGCAGCGGCGTTGGTCTCGGAAAACAAAGTGTTATGCCATCCCGCTTCGGTGGATTCGATCCCGACTTCGGCTAATCAGGAGGATTTCGTCAGCATGGGTGCGCATGCCGCCCGTAAAGCTTTCGAAGTAGTGGAAAACGTCGAAACCGTACTTGGCATCGAGTTGCTGGCCGGTTGCCAGGCCATGGACTTTCGCAGCCACCTCAAACCCGGCATCGGTACCGGACCCGCATATCGTCATATAAGGCAACAGATACCGACCATGCACCGGGATCGACTACTACATGATGACATCATGAGGATCAAGGAGATCATCCACCGTCAAACCATCGTAAATGCGGTAGAAGAAGTAATTGGAACCTTGTAAGATCATTTAAGGTGTTTTTAGCAAAGTCTGAACAATCACTAAAGTTTATACGACCTACGTTTTAGAGAACCTTTGACAGGCCATTTAATGAGGCACTCATGGCCTGCCAGGTCAGGCAGAATATTCTATGGAATGAAGGTTACGATGATAATATTTTCAATCTCTCTTTAGACAAAATTTAAAAAATGCTTACCCAGGAAAAGCTATATTTTACCAACAATCATGGAGATTTCCTTTTATGAACAAGATCATCGGTGAAGCATACACTTTCGACGATGTGTTGTTGGTGCCGAACAAATCCACCGTCTTGCCAAAGGAGGTGGATGTGCGCACCCGTCTCACACGGACGCTGAGCCTAAACATTCCCATCGTCAGTGCGGCCATGGACACGGTGACCGAATCGGAGATGGCGATCGCATTAGCCCGGGAAGGGGGCATTGGCATCATCCATAAAAACATGTCGGTGGAAGAGGAAGCAGCGGAAGTGGATCGCGTCAAACGCTCCGAGTCGGGCATGATTATGGATCCCATCACCTTATCGCCTGATCGCAAAGTCAGCGAAGCGTTGGAGTTGATGGCCCGCTATCGAATATCTGGCATCCCTATCGTCGATGGGCAAAAGATTGTGGGTATCCTCACCAATCGTGATCTGCGATTCGAAACCGATCTCAATCGCCGCGTTTCCTCGCTGATGACGACCAAAGAGAAACTTGTCACCGCGGCCGTAGGTACCTCATTGGACGAAGCAGAAAAAATCCTGCAGAAACATCGCATCGAAAAATTATTGGTTGTCGATAAAGACCAGCGGCTCAAGGGCTTGATCACGGTCAAAGATATCCAAAATCGCAAGCGGTTCCCCAATGCTTCCAAAGATAAGCATGGTCGGCTGATGGTAGGAGCAGCGGTAGGAGTGGCAAAGGACACCTTCGAGCGCACCGCGGCCTTGGTTGCAGCTGGTGTTGATGTGGTGGTCGTCGATACAGCGCACGGCCATTCACGCGGTGTGTTAGAGACGGTGGCCAAGATTAAGAAGGATTTTCCAGATTTGCAAGTGATTGCTGGCAATGTGGCGACAGCGGAGGGGGCGGAGGATTTGATCAAAGCGGGTGCCGACGCCGTCAAAGTAGGCATTGGGCCAGGAAGTATCTGCACCACGCGCGTGGTGGCAGGCACCGGCGTGCCGCAGCTAACTGCGATCATGGATTGCGCCGAAGTTTGCCAAAAATACAAAGTGCCCTTGATAGCCGATGGTGGCATCAAACAGACCGGCGACATCGCCAAAGCCATCGCCGCTGGAGCCGATTCGGTGATGTTGGGTAATATGTTGGCCGGCACCGATGAGAGTCCAGGGGAGACCATTTTATACGAAGGACGAAGTTATAAAGTCTACCGTGCCATGGGCTCCTTGGGTGCTATGCGTGGCGGCCGCGGGGATCGCTATTTTCAGGAGGGTGAACGCGATATCAAAAAATTGGTGCCCGAAGGCATCGAAGGCCGAGTGCCCCATCGCGGCAAGGTCAGCGATGTCATCTATCAAATGGTGGGTGGCCTGCGCGCCGCCATGGGCTACAGCGGTGCGGCTTCCATCGCCGAGTTACAAAAGAATGGCCGGTTTGTCCGCATTACCCTGGCTGGCTTACAGGAAAGCCATCCCCATGACATCATCATCACCCAAGAAGCACCTAATTATATGCTGCAAGGGAAATAAACTTAAAACCAACTAAGGGTTGCAAAAAGAAAGACATTCAAAGCTAACTCATCATTAATTGCAATTGATTAGCAGCCAAGTGCGACGGAGAGAGAAAATATATTTAAGGTGATAATCGCTGTGTGGATTTGACATCCCCGTTAACAAACTGCTCTACTTGCAATGACAGTCGTTGGCTGCCATTGCAAGTAGATCAACGCCCAAAGCGCGAAAATTCGTCCATCGTTGTTAGGAATGGTTACGGTTGCAACCTTTTTACCACAGCAGCCAATTTGGATTTTTGATTGGCGGCCTTGTTCTTATGGATGATGCCTTTTTGTGCCAGTTTATCGAGCAATGAAGATGTTTGACGATATAAAGCCTCGCCTTCCTCAGGGGTGGTGGCGCTGCGCACTTTTTTGATGCTCGACTTTATCATCGATTTGTACATTTTATTCCGCTCGTTATGGCGGGCGTTGGTTTTGATCCGTTTAATTGCTGATTTATGATGTGCCATATTTCCTCTTTTATTTTTAGATTTTTATTTTACATAATTTTTTAATAAAAATCAATAATTTTTTATGCGATGGGCACATAATCAATATTAAATCACCCAAAAAATGACGAGGTCACTATGAATAACTTGGAGATTGTACCCGTATTTTCGCAGCGTGATCTAAAAGCCTTCATCCATTTGCCCTGGCGGATTTATCAGAACGACCCTTACTGGGTGCCACCATTGATTTCAGAGGAATATAAAAAGCTCAATAAAAACAGCACGTTTTTCACCATCGGCGAAGCAGAATATTTCCTTGCTTTTCAGGATGGTCGGCCCGTGGGACGCATCTCTGCGCACATTAATCATCAATATGAAAAATATCAAGATCAAGAGACCGGCTTTTTCGGCTTTTTTGAATGTATCAATGACCAAAAAGTTGCTGACGGCCTCTTGGATGCTGCTTCCGAATATCTGCGCGGTAAAGGAAAAAAACGCATCCTCGGCCCGATGAGCTTCTGTATTTACGACATCTCCGGCGTGCTCTATGAAGGGTTCGATTCCAGTCCCGTCATTTTGCTTGCCTATAATCCCCCCTACTATAACGATCTGTTGACACAAACAGGGTTCAAAAAAGCGATCGATTGGTATGCTTTTTTGGTGACCAAAGAGGCCCCGATCCGGCCGGAATTATTCAAGGTCAAAGAGCGAATCCTAAGACAAAAAGACCTGCAGATCGTTCCGCTCAATATGAAAGAATTCGATGACCGTGTCCGCGATGTAGGCCACATCTTTGCCGAGGCTTGGATGGAAAATTGGGGACATGTACCACTTACCGAGCGGCAGATTCAGGACTTTGCCGAAGAGCTGAAATTGGTGGTAGTGCCGGAAGTGACCTATTTCGCTTTTTACAAGGGCGAGTGTATCGGTTTCTCTCTCAGCATCAAAGACATCAATCCGGCGCTGAAAAAAGCCAACGGCCGTTTGTTTCCGTTTGGATTGATAAAAATCCTTCTGGCTTCTCGCAAGCTGACACGACTGCGTACCATCGCCATGGGGGTGCTTAAGGAACACCGCCACCGCGGCATCGACATCGCGTTCTACCTCAAAACCATCGAAGAGGGCACGCGGTTGGGATATGTAGAATCGGAATGCTCGATCATCGTCGAAACCAATCACCGTATGATCGGTGCCTTAGAAGACCTCTCGGCCAAACGCTACAAGACCTACCGGTTTTACGAAAAACCGATCGCTTAATTAGCAGGCAGGTGGAACGGCTGCTTGGGCGCGATCGTCCGCTCGACGATATGGAGGCAGAGCAAGTGCTTGATTCGCGTGCTGGTGGAGTGGCTGCTGGCGTAGCAGCCAACGTCGTCTGCCCTGGCAAAACAGAATCATTGGTCGATAAAAAATTGCATCTCATTCTCGAAACGCAGATTCCCTCATCTGCCTCTGGCCATCCATGGATTCGTGAAATGCCAAAGGCATTTTTATAAAAAGGGCCAGCCCCCCAAGTATCCCTTCGTACTCGGTATCTGATCCATCGTCAGCCTGAGGGTCTGTTGAGGAATATGAAACTTTTTTAAGAACGGTAAATATAATACCATAGATTTCGAACAAGTCTTGAGAGGTTAGGAATAATAAAATACCCGCAAGCTCTAAGAGAGCAAACATTGATGGCTGCCATCTATATCGCATATAATGATGAATCTACAATCTAAACAGTGAGTATGATCTTTCATCTTTATAGAGAACAGGTTTTGCCGGCGACTCTTGACAAAGTCTGGGCATTTTTCTCCGATCCTCGTAATCTCAACGAGATCACACCGCCAGATATGCATTTTGAGATCATCACGCCCGTCAATGGCGAAATGTATGCCGGCCAGCTCATCGAATACCGAATTCAAATCATCAAAGGCATAAAAACAACGTGGCTTACGGAAATCACCCATGTAGAGCCGGGTAAATATTTTATCGATGAGCAGCGGATGGGCCCTTACAAATTTTGGCATCATGAGCATCGTTTTATCGAGGTGAACGACGGTGTCCGCATGATTGACCATGTCACTTATGCTGTAGGTTTTGGGTTGTTGGGTTCGCTGGTAAAAAAATTATGGATTGAGAAGAAATTAAATGCTATCTTTAACTTTCGGCGAGCTATTATTGCACAAAAATTTCCCAAGAATGATGAAACAATTATCTAAATATTTACTCTCAGTATTACCGTGGAATCAACAGGTTGGTAGGAAGCACTGCGCCCTCCTGTGCAGGATTTTTATTCACAGTTTGTTGATCTTTTTTATTCTTTTATTTGCTTCTACCCCTGTTTTAGCGCAATTCTATTTCGGCCGCAACAAAGTCATTTATAATCATTTCGAGTGGCATATATTGCAGACCGAACACTTTGATATCTATTTTTATCCCCAGATGCGCGAGTTAGCCGAAATCGGAGCTGCCCATGCCGAAGAAAGTTATCTGGCGCTGGAGGGCAAATTCAATCACAACGTCTCCCAACGCATCCCACTGATTTTCTACGCCACCCATTCTCATTTTCAAGAGACCAACACCCTGCCCTATTTGATTCCCGAGGGGGTCGGTGGTTTTTTTGAATTCCTCAAAGGCCGTGTCGTTGTGCCTGCGGACGGCTCGGTATCCGACTTTAAACGCGTGTTACGCCACGAGTTGGTGCATGTATTCACCTACAGCAAGATCAGCCGCATCATCAAAGATCACCGTTTGGTGAATCACCCTGGTTTGCCCCTTTGGTTCACCGAGGGCATCGCCGAATACTGGTCGACCGGTTGGGACAGTCAGGCGGAAATGGTGGTTCGCGATGCGGTGATCAATAATTACTTGTTCCCCATAGAGCGCCTCTATGAGATCGAGGGCTCTTTTTTGATGTACAAAGAGGGCCAGGCGATTATGAAATACATCGCCGAAACCTATGGTGAGGACAAGATTCTACAATTGATGGAGAATATCTGGATCTCTGCACAGTTTTCAGATGTCATCAAATATACCTTTGGCATCGATCTCCGAGAATTCGATCAACGATGGCTCTATTCGCTAAAAAAGGACAAGTTCCCTTTATTGGCTAATTATGATGCTGCCGAACGTGTTAGCGATAAGATTACTCGTAAAGGTTTCAACATCAAACCAGCAGCTTATCAGCAAGGGGACTCTCTGCAAGTGGTTTTCATATCCAATCGCACCGGATATTCCAATATTTATCTGGCACCTTTGAGGATCATAGACAAAGAACCGGAAATGGAAGTCTTGGTGGCTGGCGAGCGCACCTCGGAGTTCGAATCCCTCCATCTGCTGAACAGTAACATCGATGTCAACGCTGCAGGTGAACTGGTCTTTGTGGCTAAAAGTGGCGAGAATGATATTCTTTATATTTACGATATAAACAATCGTCGCCTTTCAGAACAACACCATTTTGCCGATTTGGTTTCGCTGTATTCGCCGCAATGGTCTCCTGATGGTCGGCAGATTACCTTTGCAGGCCTGGCTTTCAGCGGCCGAAGGGATATCTATATTTTCGACCGCAATCATCAACAACTACTGCGTCTAATGGATGATGCTTATGACGATCGCGATCCAGCTTTTTCTCCCGATGGGCAATGGTTGGTGTTCAGCTCCGACCGTGGCGCCAGTGGCGAACAGGGTTTTTATAATCTATTTCTATATGACCTCACAACTCATCACATTTATTATCTCACCCATGGGTTCTTTAATGACCACTCACCCCAATGGTCGCCCAAAGGGGAATATATCGCTTTTATCTCCGATCGCGACGGCACCCAGAACATTTGGGCTATAACGACAAATGCCGCCACAGTGATGAGAACAACGGCCGAGGGAAACCATCCCAATCATCTGTGGCAGGCATCTCCCTATTTTGCCACCGCGTTGAGCGAATATTTTCCCCTGCGGCAACTCACTTTTTTTGTTACCGGCGTTTACGACGTCGAATGGACAAAGGACGGCAACCTCCTGTTCAGTGCTTTCGAAAATTTTTCTTTCAACATCCATCGACTGCGAGATTTCCGCCAGCACCTCGAAAGGGCTGTTACCGCTGCCAGAGACACCATCGACGGCATTCAATTGGGCTGGAAGTTCAAGACCATCGATGGACAGGGAAATGCGAAAGATTTTAAATATCGCCCCAAATTCAGTCTTGATATCGCCCAATCACAAATCACCCAGGATCCCATCTTCGGAACTTCTGGAGGAGCACAATTAGTAGTCTCTGACATGCTGGGCAATTATCAGTACTATTTTCTGCTCTACAACAACGCTCGCACCCGGGATGAATTCTTGTCCAGTTTCAACGTCGCTCTTTCGCGGGTGGATTTATCGCGACGCACCAATATTGCCGTGGGCGGTTATCATTTTGCCGGCCATTACTATAACCGCTACGACTATTGGTTTTGGGAGCGGCGCTATGGCGGCTATGCCGCTCTGAGTTATCCGCTCTCGAAATTCACCCGTGTCGAGGCCAGCCTAAACGTGCGCCATTCGGACAAAGAATGGTACTATACCGATTATCGCCGCAAGGCGTTGTTGGTATCCAATTTTGTCTCCTTTGTTTGCGATAATTCCTTATGGGGACCTACCGGGCCGTTGGACGGCAGCCGCGTCAATATCACCCTCGGCAACACCCTGGACGTCGCCCATGCAAAGGTTAACTTTGCCACGGTGATCGTTGATTACCGTCACTATTTTCGCCTGAGCAATCCCGTGGCCCATGCGGTGCGTGTTTGGACGCAAATCAACGAGGGCAAAGAGGCGACGCCGTTTTTCATGGGCGGCAGTTGGGACCTGCGCGGTTATCGCCTCTGGCGGCTGTGGGGCACAAAATTAGCTCTGGTGAGCAACGAATTGCGCTTCCCCTTCATCGACCGCTTTAGCCTGAAATTCCCTTTTGGCGCCTTGGCGCTTAATTCCATCCGCGGGGCGCTCTTCATGGATTTAGGCAATGCATGGGATGAAGAACTCCATGATTTACTCGGAAGCATGGGTTTCGGCATCCGTTTTCGCTTTGGCGGCATGCTGGTGCTGCGTTTCGATGTCGGCCGAAAATTCAAACTCACCGACCTCGCGCGCTTTTATGATTACCATAAATTCAAAATGGACCCTGCCTGGTTCACACAATTCTTCTTCGGATGGGATTTTTGAGATGAACGCAGCCAGCCGACATTTATATCTTCTTTTTGCCCTTTTAGGGTTATTATTAGATGCGTGCAGTAAATATCGATTGCAGGAACCCCTCGGCGACTCGGCCATAGGATGGCCGCAACAATTCAAGAATGCAGCACGCCAGGCCTGTGACACAAGCCACTGTTCGTTCCCCCTGAAGCTACAATGGCAAAAAAGAACCTCGAGCATCGTCGGCCCAGCGATGATTGGCCTCGATCATATCGTCCTGATCCCCACCCTCGACGGTTCGCTGACAGGGTACACACTGACATCCGGTAAATCCATCGGCAAAATCTCTATTCGCAGCAAGGTACCCATCACCTGCGCCTATCATGAGCCCTATCTCATCGCCGTACGCCGAACAGGTGGGGGGAACCTCATTTGTTATGATTTGCAGCAGGCAAAAACGATATGGAGTAAATCCGTCGGTACTGTTGCCACTGAACCGATACTTGAGGCATCGCAAATATATTTGACTACCGTTGATGGCGCGCTATTGCGATTACGCTTATTCGACGGGCAGATCATTCGTAAGACGCAGATTAAAGGTCGGTTCCCGACCTCGCCGGCTCTCGCGGATGGGGTGCTGGTCATTGGCGATGACTTGGGCATGGTACGAGCATTCGATATCGAGCTGAAGGAATTGTGGCAATTTGCTACCGGCGCTGCCATACGCGCCACGCCGGTTATATCTAGCGGCAGGATTTACATCGGTGCCACCAACGGTCGCTTTTATTGCCTAGATCTTTTCAGCGGCGAGGTGTGTTGGCATACCTCCATAGAGGGCAGAATCTTCCATAGTGCTGCTGTTTGTGGCGACACGGTCGTTTTTGGCGCCACCGATCATAAAGTGTATTGTCTGGATCAAACGACAGGGCAAATCGCATGGACATTTAAAGCTAAAAGTGTTTTGAGTACCGCTCCGGTTATCACTGCTACGACTGTTTTTATCGGCTCTATGGATAAGACCTTCTATGCGTTGGACTTGCATACGGGTGCCAAACAGTGGGAGTTTGAAGCCAAAGGCCGCATTCGCTCCAATCCCATTATCTTGCAAAATTATCTGCTTTTTGCAGCAGAGAATGATTATGTGTATTGTTTTAAATTAAAAGAGTGAACAGTGAAAAAAATTATCGCCATATGGATTTTAGAGCTCTGCCTTTGTTGGGAAATGAAGGTACTTGCACAACCTCCCTCTAGGCCTGACAGTAATCATGTTAGCTACCTTACCGTATATGATGTGCAAGATGGCCTGAAAATTTTTCTGGATGGCAAGGAAATCGGTTTTACACCTCTGAGCAATTACCCTATTTTGCCTGGTGAGCACCGGCTCATGGTTCGTTCACCGAAGTGGCCTTCTCTGAACAGCACGGATTACGACACCATCTTCGTTGCGCAATTAGGGGATACACTTCGCATTTCACCCACTTTCATTCAGTCTATTCGCTTGACGTCCATCCCTTACGGTGTGGCAGTAAAACGGGGTAACGAGATGCTGGGCTACACACCATTACTGATTTCTCTTCGCCCATATGAGGTGGCAACTATTTTATTTGAGAAAGAAGGGTACGAACCTCTCCAGCAAGAGTTATTGGAATCGGCAGCTACAGTTGTCTTAAAGCCGGATCTAATGTACTGGCAGCAGAAACAAGAAAATGATCGTCGCAAACAAAACAGAATTAAATGGTATCGACGGGGATTATATGGGAGTATCGTACTTGGGGCAATTTCCGGGATGGCCACCATCCATTATCGCGGTAAAGGCAACGATGCTTATGCTGCTTATCTTGAGACCGCCAACCCAACGCTGATGGATCGCTATTACAATCGTGCCCGCCATTATGATCGCCTGGCGGGGGCCAGCTATGCGATTTTTGAGGTTAGTTTTATTATGAGCGGCTATTTCTTTTTAAAGTCGCGGAAATAACTAATATTGGGTTGTGTGGTGCATGGCTTTGCCTACCCTGCGGCTTCACCTGAGGCTATCGTGGTGGACTGCAATATTGGTCAAGCCTGCCGTTGTGGTTTCCCTCGCCGGCCCGTCGCCTGAGCCGCTGTGCAGGTGATCCGCCAGCGTTAGATGACCGAGAGTAGGACTCGATATAACAGGCTGATTAATGAGATTAATCTTGCTCTTATGGTCTTCGGGGGAGCGTAATTTCTCCGCTCCGCGTCTTTTCTATTCTTTTGTTCTTCAGTGAGATAAAGAATAAACTATGAGAGAAGAATCATTATGTTCATTCGTTGCTAATGTTCTTTCAGCTGATAATTTTTATTTGAAGTTAATCTCGCATAGATGATCTCTAGGTAGGAGCGTAATTCTCCTCTCTGCTGCCAAGTCACCCCTCTTCTTCGTTGATGGCAAACTGTGATGTAACATTTTTTATTTAAAGTCTCACCAATAATATTTTAAGGATGGAGAGTTATTTAATCGCATTCTATTCTTCTGCGGTGTAAGGTGAAAGAGGACGCTCTGCGTCGAATAAAAATTGTCATATCGAAAATCGCCAGTAACGAGACATCTTTAGTTTTTTTAAAGACGAAAATCAATATATGGTAAGAAGTCGTCCCTGACGACGTCCGCGGGGATGAGGAAGCTCTGCGTTTTTTTCCTTCACCTTGTTTTAAACTCTGCGCTCTCGGTGGTCTCTGGTGAAAAAAAGAACCGTCAATGCCGCGCACGCCAAGCTATTATTTTGCGTTTTATAGCTAATGCAATAAGATTATCTCTCTCACCTTGCTTGATGCTTTGTGGCCTCTGTGGTGGAAAAAAGCGGCGCCAACGCGGTGAACGCCAAAATCTACGCTCCAACATTTTATCATGTCAGCCGTTCCGGGTTGAATGATTATTTTTGATTTTGCTATAATTATTGCACGCCTTCAGCGTTTTGGTGTTTATTTCGCCGCAGAGCGCCGGTTTTGTGATGCTGATAAAAAATATTTATAATCGGCAAGCAGTCGTTCCTGACGACTTACGCTTGGATGTGGAACTTTTGCGTTTTTTTCACAATGTTGTAGTCTCTGTGCTCTCTGCGGCCTCTGTGGTGAAAAAAAGCGCCGCCGAGGCGGCGCTCTCCCAAATAATTTTCGCTCCCGCGGAAGGGGCTGTCTAAAAATTAATAATGACATCCGAGTACGTTGTTCAAGCTTTAGCCTGGACGATTAAGAGTCACGTTCTTAACCACATAAATTCAATATGTTATAATTAGTTACTTTTTTCACCCTCAGTGAGATGAAAATATGGTTGTTAAGGATTATTTCACTTTTTGGACAGCCTCGAAACTGTGGGAGCAAGATTCTCATAAACTAAAACGTCGTCAGAGACGACTCCTTGCACTTGTCTAATTTACCTCATGTAAGAAATTTTATCATATCACCCGTTCCGGGTTGATCGTCTATTAATTATTTTGCTATAATCATTTCACGCCCTCGGCGTTCTGTTATTTATTTCCCCACAGAGCGGCGGGCTTGCGTTACCAGGGATACTGTGGGAGTGAGAAGGAAAAAATCGGATCAAGATTCATACATTGTAAAATCCAAAGGACTGATAATTTCATTAGGGCGGTTGGCGCGTAAAACATGGGTATAGATCATAGTGGTGCGCACATCGCTATGATCTAAGAGTTCTTGGATGGTGCGGATATCGTATCCGGCTTTGAGCAGGTGGGTGGCGTAACTGTGCCGGAAGGTGTGCGGCGTGGCACTGCGGGCGATCCTGGCTTGAATAGCCGCCTCTTTCACGGATCTTTGAACATGGGTTTCATAAAGATGGTATCGGCGGTAGTTTTTGGTACCGGGCAGCAGCGTCAACTGCTTGGCGGGAAAAAAGAATTGCCAACCGAATTCTTTGGCGCTGTTTTGGTATTTTTCTTCCAATGTCTCCGGCATAAAAGCACCGTCAAAGTCTTGCTGTAAATCGAGCTCATGCTGGTATTTGGCGCAATAGGCCAGATAGTACCACAGCCATTTGACGTAGGAGAGAATTTGATCAGCAGGTATATTTTTCTGCTGCAGAAAAGAGACGAATAGTTTTCCGATTTTATGGTGGATTTCTTTCATGAATAATACTCTTTGCTGTATAATATAAAAATGGATATATTATTCGAAAAAACAATAATTTTGTTGCATTTAAAAAAAATATCATATATTTTTTAATGAGTAGTAGAAACAGTATAATTACTTGTTCGGCCACTCAAGTAAGAAGATCAGCTTGCAATGCCTCGTATGACGCAAGCCTATCCGTTTGAATGGAAAATCCTTGGCTTCGCCAGCCGCTTGTCTGCCCAGCTAGCAGGTGGGAATGGGTATCCCAGCTTTCTCATGGTGCTCAGCACCGAAGGAGCGGTGTAGATATTGTATTTCGAGTGTCCGGCCGCTTCTTGGCACTAGCTAACAGACAGGATGAATCGGGCCGGAACGTCTTACCTCTTCTATGATCCCTTCGATGCGCCCGGGTACACCTGTCTAAGCTGGCGGCACGTCGACCGTTCGACGATGGAGCACCTGATTGGAGAGCAATTTCAGGACACCGACTTTATAAAGGTGCAACACGCGACGTCGCGAGCGCCGGACTTGAAACCACCGGGTAGATACCCGACATGTTGGGGAGTAATGTTTTGATTCATGCGGAATGCTGTTGGCCGAACAACGGCATACAGCGGACGGCGCTACGCGCCACCATTGATGACGAGCGTTAGCCCGCAGACGGGTGGTACAATTACACAAGAGAATACGCCTATGAATACACAAGATATCGTTGCCAAGTTGAAAGAATTAAAGCCCATCATCGCTGCGCGTTATAAAGTACGAGAGATCAGTCTTTTTGGTTCTTTCGTTCGCGGAGAACAAGAAGCAAGCAGTGACATTGATCTGCTGGCAGAGTTTGAAGACAACGCAGACTTGTTCGACTCCATCGGGTTGGCGTTGTACTTAGAAGAAATATTCCAGTGTAAGGTAGATGTGGTTCCTAAACAAGCCCTTCGTATGGAACTGCGAGAATCTGTCCTACAACAGATGGTGACAATATAAGAGACTATACTCTTTATTTGAACGACGTATTGGTAGCGATCGAAAGCATTGAAAGATTTATCGCAGGAATGGACTTGGAAACATTCCAGACAGACGATAAGACTACCAGCGCTGTAATGCGAAAACTTGAAATCATCGGGGAAGCAGTGAAACAGATACCTGACGAGATACGCCAGAAGCATCCCCAAGTTTCATGGAAAGAAATGGCGGAGATGCGCGACAAGTTAATCCACTTCTATTTTGGTATAGATTTCCATCTGGTTTGGAGAGCGATTACAAAACGTTTGCCACAAGTATAGCAAGAGATTGAGAAGGTATTGCAGAATGCAGGCTAACGACCAAGGAATTCAAATCGATCGGTTGGGATGTGAGATTGGGGGAGCATCGATTTGAATTCGGGGTTGGACGTGGCCGCAAAAAGAATTACATTACATTTGAGGTTTTAATAAACGTATTTATTAGCAGAAATGTAATATGTAAGGGTTGGGAATTTATAAAATCGACGTTGAAAAAGATAAAATTATTGAACTGACCTGTTTATTTCCTTGTTCTTTGATAATTATTAGGTGATCAACGACTCATTTTTACTGATCAGGGCATACTTTTCCTCTACCCCAACACAAATCAATCATTCGATAAAGAAACGCCCCAGCCATATCACTCAAGGCGCTCTGATCTGCTTCTACGACGGATGGTGATCATTGATTAACAATTCAAATCCGCCTGGCGCTACAATTTCAATGAGGATCATAGTGTTGACGCAAGTATTTCAACACGGCATTGCCATTACCAGCTGGCATAGCATGTACTACCCATCATATATGCCATACACTTACTGGAATCTTGTGAATCAGATCCGGAGCGAGTCGTTGAACCGCGTAGGGTAGTTAGCTATAGTGTTCAGAGATTTTGCGCACAGCGCGTGTATAGTTGTCTTGTGTGTCCCGCGACATGCCGCGCAGCTGCAAATCCTGCAGATTGCGGGCAATATAATCTTCTACTGTCATGATGCACCTCCTTGATATAAAGGTTAATAGCGGGTTATTATTATAATATCAAGGAGGTCCTCATTTTGCAAGTACTTTTTAAAATTAAATCCTGCCGCGATAGCGGCTTAGTTCAACCAACCGCTCCAGCCGACCGCCTTCGGCGACGTCTGAGCTTTATTTTGGGCGGCTATTTTATACAGGAGTGTGACCAATGAATACACTTACAAGCGCAACAGCGTCTCGAATACGTTTACGCGATGGCAGGAATATCGGATATGCTGAATACGGCGATCCGGCTGGCAAACCCGTTTTCTTCTTTCATGGCTGGCCAGGTTCGCGGTTGTTCTTGCGTTCCCTGCATTCCCAAACGGCTTCTCTACAAGTTCGTTTGATTGCGTGCGATCGCCCCGGTTTTGGGCTGTCTGATTTTAAACCGCGGCGCACGCTTGTGGATTGGGCAGATGATGTTGCCGAAGTCGCCGACGCCCTTCAGATTAATCGCTTTGCAGTCGCAGGACATTCAGGGGGCGGGCCGTACGCAGCGGCTTGTGCTTATAAGATTCCATCGCGACTTACTGCGGCGGCGCTTATCAGCAGTTTTGCTCCCCTGGACGCACCCGACGCAACCAAGGGGATGATGGCATCAAATCGCATGATGTTTAGTTTAGCCAGACGTTTTCCGTTCGCACACCGCGCCTTCATCAAGTTGCTAATCAGCGGAGGCCCAGAAAAATTCTTGCAAGGAATGATCTCGTCTCTCCCGCAAGTTGACAAAAATATGTTGTCTTCGCTGGAGAAAGGCGTGGACGATATTGCGGAAGCGTTTCGGAACGGAGTACGGGGACCGGCATGGGACCAGTTAATTCTGGCACGACCCTGGGAATTTGATTTGGCCCATATTTCAACCAAAATTTATGTGTGGCAAGGCGACCAAGATGTGATGGTTCCATTGTCGATGGGAAAATATCTGGCGAGGACGCTTACCAACAGCGAGGCCACTTTTAGTGCAGGCGAAGGGCATATGCTGATTTTCTCTCGGTGGGCAGAAATTCTCGCCAAATTGACGGGTGAGTAAATGGGACTCATCCTGTAAGGACTGCCCAACGCGCGCTTGCACCTGACGCCGCTCCGTTGCCCATAGCGTCGCGGCTGTAGCGAAAGACGTTGGGCGGCAGGATGAACAACATTTACATCTCTAAATTCTACTTCACGGAAAAACGATAACGACAATGCTAACCCAAGATCAAACAGAGCAAGTTGTGAAAATTTTGTACACCAACTACAAGGTCTATAAAGCCATGAGAAGGATTCTGCCGGAAAGGATTTGGTTTGCTCAAACTGAGCGAAATCCAAAGAAGCAGTGTTTTCTGTACGCTGAGGATCCTGACAAAAAGATCCTTCGCTCGTTTACGTTCCATGACATTAGGTCGTTGTTTTTGAACTCGTTTATGTATCTTTGTGATAGGGACATTCAAGTATTTCTTTAATCTCGTTCCACCGCAGAGCGGCGGAACGTGGAAGGGGACGCTCTGCGGCGAATGAAAATTGTCATCTCCATGAAAACGGCCGGGACGCCGTCCCTCCTAATATCTCATGAAAGTAATCTTATCATGTCAGCCGTTCCGGGTTGAATGATTATTTTTGATTTTGCTATAATTATTGCACGCCTTCAGCGTTTTGGTGTTTATTTCGCCGCAGAGCGCCGGTTTTGGGATGCTGATAAAAAATATTAATAATCGGCAAGCAGTCGTTCCTGACGACTTACGCTTGGATGTGGAACTTTTGCGTTTTTTTCACCTTGTTGTAGGCTCTGTGCTCTCTGCGGCCTCTGTGGTGGGAAAAAAGCGCCGCCGAGTTGTCGCACTCCAAAAAAATTTTGCATCGTATAGGTAATGCGGCGAGATTACCTTTGGCACCTTGGTGTAGGCTCTGTGCTCTCTGTGGCCTCTATAGTGAAAGAAAGCGCCGCCGAAGCAGCGTATGCTAAAATCTACGCTCTAACATTTTATCATGTCACCCGTTCCGCGTTGGATGCCTATTTTTTCTTTTACTATAATCATTTCACGTCTTTGGCGTTTTGGTATTTTTTCACAGCAAATCGGCGGGTTTGCAAATTATTTGCGTTGTATAGGTAATGCAATGAAATTACAGCGTCACCTTGAGGTGTTCTCTGTGGTGGGAAAAAAGCGCCGACGAGGCGGCGCAGTCCAAAATTTGCGTTCCCACGGAGACCATGGGAACGAGATTATAACGATGAACTGATGCCATTATCCAAGCCACAAAATGAAATCTCCATGCGCCCCTTCACCTCGTTTTCATTGAAGCCAACCGGCCGCTCCTGTCGATAAAGGTACGCCGACAACTCGCTGCCAATAGTGATAGCCACCCTCCGATTTGGCCTCATTTCAATAGAATCATCTTTTTGGTCATACATTTATAATGCTCACGATAGGCCACACCGTTTCGGTAAGCGTCTTCCCAAACTTCTAACCGATAGAAATAAATGCCAGCGGCCACGGGAACGCCCCACTCATTGGTGCCGTCCCATTCCACCATATACATCCCCGCAGCCGCTCGGCCCTGCTGCAGCGCCCTGACCTGACGCCCAAGAATATCATAAATGATCAACCGTACCTGCTTCGCTTCCGGTAGCTCATACTTGATTGTGGTTCGAGGATTAAAAGGATTGGGAAAGTTAGGATGCAACACCATCGTCGTTGGTATGGCCCAACTTTTTTCTTGCAGACTCTCCAATTCGCCGGCGCTCAAAATCTGCGCAAAAGCAGGCTCCTGAAAGAGCACGATATACATACATTTAGCGCCCTCGGCACCGGCCGCATCGTTCCCTCCTAATTCCACCCTTCCCGCTGGGAAATAAGCAGCCCATAACGCCAACTGCGCTGAACTCTCGGACACACTGATACGTTGCGAGGTCAAAGTGAACCGATATTTTAACCAATTCGGCACCGATATGGCATTGGCATCATAAGCAATATATACGATCGTTGCTTGATTCAATTGCATAACCAAAAAGCGGGCATCGCTACGGCTTTTATCGTTATTGGCGGTCATCAGCATCTTTGCCCGCAACAGAGCCGCTGGCGCCTGGGTGATGATATAATTGCGGTCGACATAATAAGGTCTACCAATCTCCAAAGAAGACATCAGGCACTCCGCATTGCCTTCGATCTTCACTTGCAGTCCTGGCACATAGGTGTAAGCGGTAACGCTCGAGTTTATAGTTGCCGAACCATTGCGACTGCGCACTCCAAAAACAGACAAGGTATATACCTGACCCGTTTTATGGCGTGATGTTTCCAATGTCACACGCATGCCGCTGTCATCCAAATTAGCGAATAACACCACCACATCGTTGGTAATCAAATAGTTGCGTCTATTCTCGGCAGTGACCTCATCCACTGGCTTGGAAAAATATACGTCCACCATGGTCTCGCCAGAAGCCTCCACTTTTACCACCGTCGGCGCAGTCTCTTCACTTTCCGGTAACATATAAAAGTAAGGCGTATTGGACAGAATCATCAGATCTGGCCGCCCTTGACGATAGATTTGGTTAACCATTAAGACGTAGATACAACCGCTTTTATGAGGCGAAGTGTTCAAAGTCACTTTCATCCCCGAGGGGTCAAGCCGTGCCGAATGAATGGTAATGCCTTCTACGTTGTAATTGGACACAGTTTCAGCCGCGCCTTTCTCCACCGGCATATTAAAAGTGATCTCCATAGAGGTTGGATTGAAAAGTTTCACAGCAGTAACCATCGGTAAAGGCTCTGCCATCGGATTACCGTAAGTGAAAGCATAGGCGCTATTAGGGACAATGACATTGCCAACTTCGTCGCGGATGTTGTTCACCAGCAGAATATATATTTTGCCAGGCAACAATGGCGTGACTTCCAGTTCCACCTGATTCGGTGCTGTACTTGCCTTCACAGCCAATATCTCCACTCCGGGTGTGAGTGCATAATTACCCTTGGTAGTCGCCGAAACGCTTTCTACTTTCTCGCTGAAGGAAACCTCTATGTGCTGAGGGTCCTTTACTCGCACCATTGCCAGCGTCGGCGGCAGCGCATCCATCGGTTCATAAAGATAAGTATAGCTGCTATTGGGGGCAATGACATTAGAATTTTCATCCTTCACACCGTTGATGCGAAGGAGGTACAAATTTTGCGGGACATGCACTGTTGTCTGCAGCTGCACCAATCGCCGTGAACCATCCAACTGGGCGCTGAGCACCGTGATATTGCTGCTAATAACATAATTGCTCACAGTTTCAGCGCTCTCTTTATCGACTTTCTCATTGAACAGCACATCCAAACGGCGAGCATCCACCACTTTGACCAAAGTAATGAGCGGCCCCAAAACATCCGTCCCTTCGAATATATAACTATAAGCACTGTTAGGTATGATGATATTGTGGTAGATCGAAGCATCGGTCACATTACTGACCGTCAATATGTATAAACGATTCGCTTCATGCGGAGTGGTTTCAAGAGAAACGCAGGTTGCAGAGGCGTCCAGGGTGGCCGAAAGCACGGCGGTATCGCGATTGAGGCGATAATTGGTTACGTTTTCCGCGCTGGTTTTCTCCAACGGTTTGCTGAAATATACCTTTAAAGATGTAGCGCTTTGAACTTCCACTTTGACAATTGTCGGGCCAATATGGGCATTTTCGGCACCGTAAACATAAGCATAGGAAGAATTGGGTAGAATCTCATTGCCAATGGGAGAGGCATCAATAACCTGATTGACCACCAGGAGGTAGAGTCGTCCCTGGATATGCATGGTGGTCTCCAACACCACCACGCGGCCGTTGGACTCAAGGCTGGCATTGAGTACCTGCACATCATTGTTGATGCGATAGTGATCTACCCGCTCGGCAGAAATACGATCCACAGGTTCATTAAAAACGACGGATAGGTGAGTCGCATCTTTTACCTGCACTTGACTGATGGTGGGACCCAGATTATCCAACGGAACGAACACATACGCATAAGAAGTGCCTGGGGCAACCATATTTTTCTGTGGACTGGCATCGCATACGCCGCGCACATTCATGACATAAAGCCGATTGGTGACATGGGCGCTGGTGCGCAAGTGCACCACCTGGCCGCTGGCATCCAAAGAGGCGCTCAATACCTGCACATCACTATGAATAGAATAATTGGCGGGATTTTCGGCGCTCGCTTTATCCAATGGTTCATTGAACATCACATCCACCAAGTCGGCATCCACGGTCTGCATCACGGTGATGAGCGGCCCGACAAGATCAACGGGTTCATAAGTGTAGAGATAATAGCTATTGGGGAGGATAGCGTTCTGTTGTATGGAGCGATCGCGCACATTATTGACGGTTAGAGTATAGGTGAGTCCTGCTCTATGCTCACTGGTCGTGAGTTGGACGATATTGCCCGAGGCTTCCAGTTCGGCGCGACTGATGGCGATGCCCTGATCGATGTAATAATTTTTGATGTCAACCGCAGAGGTCTCTTCTAACGGTTCGCTGAAAATGATCTGCAGTCGAGTGGCGGATTGTAGTCGCGCCAAGAGAATGGTTGGGGGGGTGTTGTCGGTACCCTCGAGCGGCAATCGATAATTCAAGAGAGCACCGGCGCCGATAACATTGGCCGGTATGGCGATATCGCGAATATTTTGTACTTTTAAGGTATAGTTCACCCCAGGCTGATGCGGATCGGTAGAGAGCAATACCGTTTTGCGATCTACCTGCAATCTGGCTGATTGAATGCCCAACCTTGGTTCGATAGTATAATTGGTAGTGTTTTCGGCACTGGCTCGTTGTAGAGGTTCGCTAAAGGTTATGGCTAAATCACTAACACCGAGCACTTGAACTGCCAGTAGCTGCGGCGGTTGTTTGTCGCCCACTACACCGCTGATCTCGGGACAACGAGCGCTTTCATTCCCAGCCAAATCATAAGCGGACAGGGCAAAAAAGTATTCTACATTGTCTTCCAACCCATTTACCGTATAACTGGTTACTTTGCCCACATCCACCTTTGAGGCATAGCTGCCAGAAGTCCGACCATAATAGAGGCGATACCCTGCCAGATCGGCATCGGGATTGGCATTCCATTGCAATTTCACCTCGGCAGCGAAACTCACCGAGAAAAGACAAAATAATATGCACAGGTAGCGACCCATCGATCCGTCCTCGAAATAGTAAATTCACCAAAAAAACTTGTACCCATATGGGAAAGATCAAAAGATGTGCCATTTTGCACAAATTTTATATCATACTGTTAATATTTATTTTATAATAGGAAGGTGGTTAATAAATTTTAGGGGAGAAATAACCAAGTTGTTAAGTGGATTACAAAAAGGGAATATTACCGACCCTCAAATAGGTAAATCCTCATCATCCTCCGCTGATGCGGTACGAGTAAAAATCAGTGATTTATACCTTCACGAAAATGAGATTGAAAAGATAGCTTATCGAGGTACTTTATGAATTTAATGTAGTTATTATTTTTGGGGCGTTGCTATTTTGTCGCCCAGAAAATAAACACTATTGTAGACATCTAATACTGAAGCAATAAAGAGTTACAGGCAACGCCCCCTTTCCGTTTCAAACATGAGACCAAATTGGCTCTGGTTACCAATGAAATGCAAAATAATGAAGAGCTGTTATGTCACCATAATCAGGTTGCCAGCTACTTCCATAGTATGTGCCAGTTGCGGTGGCTCCATAGACAGACACCCTAGCTTGTAGTTTTAAAGGCTCGGCGCGGTTAGAACTGTGTGAATATACCAATGTCCCGGTTCCAGTATCTGATTCTAATCCTTGGGAAGCATTGCAAACTCGGGTAGTGGTTCCCACCGAACCAGTATAATCATTATATAACCGCATATCCACCGCAGCAATTCCCCCCGTCCCTGATGTTTTATTAACAGTGGCGAACATTTGTGCCAAAATAATAACCTCACCTGCTGGTACAGTAATAGTAAGAATATCCTGCCAGCTGGTGGATAGGGATCCAGAAACACCGTTGAATGAGGTAGAGCCTCGTGTTCCCAATCCCCCATAACCTGTAGCGCCGATGGTGATGGTGTTATTAGCATCGTTTGGGGTGATGGTGATGCCATTTCCAGCTAAGAGATCAATGTTCCCTCCATCGTTGGTCACACCGGAGATACTGCTCACTACATTGACCGCTAAATCGGCAGCCGTCAGGCTATTATCCGTTATACCAACACTACCAACCGTGCCCCAAGAAGCGGTTCCATCTGTTGAAGAAGCAACCAAAACATGTTCAGCGGTAGAAGAGTTTCCAACTTGTAAAACACTCGTTTTGGTCGTTCCATTGACCTCCAATTTTTTGTTTGCTGTTATTGAAGTTGTGCCAATGCCTACCTGTTCGTTTTGGGTAATATAAAGCACTGTTGATCCCGCGCTATTTTTTATGGAAAGCTGAGCGGAAACGGCAGAAAAAAGGAAAACTAAAATCAAAAAAGAACCAGTTATGATCTTCATAAAACACCTCCTATTTTATATAAAAATTCAAAATTTCGAATTGATCGTTAATTGTCATTCTTTTACGACATAATGTGATAAAAATATGACTATATTAAAAATTAAAGAGTCTTACTATTTATTATTTACATTAAACTTATCTAGCTTTTAATTTTTATATTGTCAAAAACTATACCAGTACATAATATTTACTAATTGTATGGTTGTCCATTTTTAAATTAATCCCTTTATTAATTTACGCTATAGAATAATTACCACTAACGTCAAATTAAATTTAAACGTCGCAATGCCTATTTCAATCTTCATAATTTTCATTTTTTATTGATATTACTTTTTTTATATTATATGTTAAGGTTTCATAGTAACCAACAGCGGCGTCCTTGCGGTATCGGATGAAAGGCTAAAGCCTGAATTCCTCCACGTGGTTCCTCCATGCGGCGGGACAGTTGAGATTTGTTGGGATTCGTTGGGATTTCACCCTTGTATATACGATTTCTAAATAACCTCTAATCTATCTGCTTGATTAATGTGATTTATACCTAACCATGGAGGCTCTGCCATGCCTACCACCATTCTGAGTTGGGTATTGATTTGCATAAGCGCCTTATTTTCTGGCCATAGTCCTAAACCCATCGCAGGCAAGACGTTTACCCTTGAATATGCACCACAAAAAGCCGGCATCCTTGCCGATGCACCGAAAATTTGGGTGGTTTATGCTTTTGATTATTGGGGGACCAAAGCGCACCAAAAACAGCGGGGGGAGAGAGGCGAAACCGACCTGTTTCTCAATGTCCTCTTTCCCGACTCGGGTCGCGCGCAAAAAATAGCGATGATTAAAAAAGGTAAAAAGTGGTTGGCAAACATTTCCATCCCCTCTGAAGCGGCCTTGTTACCCTACTATTTCACCGATGGCGTCCGAAATGATGATAATGGTTGCAAAACTTTTGTATCTTACATCTACAACAAAAAAGGAAAACCGGTGCGTGACGCTCGTTTTAGGAATGTGGATTTCCTGCTGATGGCTGGGCAGAATACGGCAGCGGTGCTGGAAGAAATCCGAGAAGAGACAGCAGACTATCCAGACAATTTTATGGCACACGTCGTCTATTGGCGATTCAAATTTTTTGAAACCATCTCCCCCGACACTCTGAATCAATTACTGATCGAAGCCAATAGCTATTTTGCCAAATTGCACCGACAATTTGGCGATACGGTGCTGAATTACAAAGCCTTGAGTCTCAACGATATCAATCGCATCATCCAACTGTCGCTGAGCGATCGCATACATGAACCTTTTGTTGCTGGTCTGCTAAAAATCGTCAACGCTACCATTGCTGAAACTGTTTAAAAATTCCTCCGCAAAAGCTTTTGCCGAAAGTGGCCCAGCTCGGTATGGTGGCCAAATATCTCCAGTTGCCCGAAGAAGAACGAAAAAAAGCCGAAGAGGAAGCCCAGAAAAGATTTCAATCCATGGCCAGTGAATTTGTCGGTGAGCCGGCGCCGGATTTCTCGTTCGAAACCGTTTCCGGCCAGAAAGGTCGGCTATCTGATTTTCGCGGTAAATACGTACTATTGGACTTTTGGAGCACGTGGTGCGCGCCATGCGTGCATGAAATCCCCAACCTCATCCATATCCATGAGAAATATGGAGATCGCGGCTTGGTTATGATCAGCGTCAGCAACGACGCAAAGGTAAAAAAATGGACTGGAGCCCAGCTATCCGAATATGCGAACGAAAAAGGCATGAAATGGATGCAAATTTTAGATGACCTCGACGGTTCTATTTTCAACCTCTACCGAATTAATTTCGTCCCGAATCTGTTCTTGATCGATCCGCAAGGCAAGGTGATCGAACGGCAAAAGCTTCGCGGCGAAGAGCTGAAAAAAACACTAGCTCAATATCTGGGTGAATGAGAGTCTATTCGCTGTTTTGTTGCCCTCCTGCCTCAGGCCAATGATCGTCTGAGTCATGTAATCCCCAAGCATGGGCATATTAAGGATGTGAGCAATTTTTTATCTAATTAATTATATTATTCTTATCGACTGGCAGGTTTGGCCACAAGAGCCCTCCTTTCTGGTATTCTATTTGCATAAAGCGGGGAAAACTTTTACATCTCTTCTTCAGCTTCGAGGCAGTGGTATGTTCAGAAAATCATCTTTTCTATTTTTGGTAGTGATAAACACATCCTTCGTCACCGGTCACGATAAACATGCAAATGCCATTGATCTTTCAAATGCTCCCGAAAATGGCAAAGGCTCGCATGTAGTCAGAAACTCGATTCATTCAACTCTGGCAATTTCTCCGTTTGGCATCATAAGCAAACTTTTTGTGCCCTTGATGGATGATCATTCCACCTATTTGATCTATCATAAATCCTTGCCCTTGCCATCCTCGCTGAATTGTACTGGTCATACCCTCCAAATGAATGATTCGATCTATTTCGAAAACGATCCATTCCATACCAAAATAAAACACTTTGAAGCCAGAGAAAATGGCCGCTGTGTAGTGGTCAGTTGGATCATCGAACCCGACCAACGCCCGGTGGATTTCCATCTCTATCGCAGCGACAGGCTTGCCGATGCCTTTGAACCCGTGTGTGACAACACGGTACCTATCGCTTATCTCATCCATCCAGAGAATCATTATGTTTATGAAGATTACGGGGTGGAAAAAGGCAGAAGTTATTACTACAAACTGGTCTGCCAGGAGACAGAAGGCAGAGCAACCTCTCATGGCCCCATCGCCGTCACGCTATCACCACCGCATATTTTTGAGCTGGAACAAAATTATCCGAATCCGTTCAATCCCTCTACCACAATAGCGTTTTCCCTGCCCCGTAGTGCGCCCACCTCACTGGTCATCTACAATCTGCACGGTCAGGCAGTGCGGACGCTGATCAATCAATTTATGAATTGTGGCCGTCATATCGTGATTTGGGACGGACGAGACGATAAAGGGCAACCGGTCGCCTCTGGCATCTATTTTTATACCCTCATGAATGAAGAATTGCACAAAACACGGCGCATGCAACTGGTGCGCTAACCATCTTTAAAACTGGTTGCTATTTGTGAATCAATTGGCTGATGGATTTATATCATTCAGCCATAATAAAAGTCGACGCGACGCACGAACGACCGATATGAATGACCTATTATCCGAAAACATCGATCCGGATATTGCGGTCGATTGGGTACAAGCCATTCGGCCAACCTGGCAAAGCCGTCATCAGTTGCGCGACGATTTTACCTATTGCGGCTATATCGCCTTGTATCGCTTTGCGGCAGGCTTCTGTCGCAATCAGCGAACAGCAGAAATTGGTTGTGGCAGCGGTTATGGCAGTTATCTGCTTGCCCATTTTGCTCATCAAGTGTTCGCTCTAGATATCGATGCAAAAGAGCTATTCAGGGCGCGCCATTACTATCGTAAGGACAACTTGTACTTTTTCGCCGCCGATGCCTTGAGAACAGGATTGCCAGACGATTATTTCGATATCGTCGTCTCTCTGGAAACGTTTGAGCACCTCCGGCCGCACCAGGCAGTCGCCTTCCTTCAAGAACTTACACGAATAATGTCACCGCAGGGAGCGCTCATCCTCACGACACCCAATAAAACCATCTATGATAAGATCAGTATCAGTTCAGACCATCATAACGAAATGACGGTGCGAGAATGGTTTAACTTGTTGGGTGCTATTTTTCCGCAATGCCAACCTTTCTATCAACGCAAAGGCGAATGGCAGAGACAAAAGCATTTTTATCTCTGGGCAGGTAAACATCGCCGTGGACTACGCCGGCTTTTACCTTCCTGTCTGAAAAACTATGTGAAAAAGAAATTGGCTCCCGAGCGGCAAAAGACAATGAACCAGTTATTGATTGATCTGCAGGTGCATCCAGCAAAAGATATCGAGGAATTGGAGGACGCGGTTATTCAGATAGCGGTTTGTCGCAAGGAAAAACGTTAGCGTAGGATAACCACCTTGGGTACCTTTGGTGACTTCGTAGGTAGCGGCGGCACAAGGAAAAACGTCAGCGGAGGATAACCACCTTGAGCGCAGCCGCGGGATTACCCTCTGGGATTAAAAAATAAACGCCTCCGGCCAGGCGATGGCCGTTTTGGTCACTGCCATCCCAGATGAATGTCTGCTTACGAGCATCCGAAGCGGCATTAACGAGTATGCTTTGCTGACGACCGAGCATATCATAAACCCCAATCTTCGCTTTACCCCTAAATACAATAGAAGTGACCTTAGAAAAGGGATTAGGATAACATTGTAATAGAGCAAATGATGGTGGTGGATCAGCCGCATCATTATCGCCCACCCTTGTCTCCGGCCTATAATTTATCTGATCCTGCATCACATTGGATTCACCGGCTTCGTTTTTCACTTTGAAATATACGGTCTTGATGCCAGAACCAGCGCTTAACGTAAAAGAGGGTGCGGAGTTATAAATCAACCACGTCGCTCCGTTAAATGATGGGTCTTCGCTGGCCTGATAATGGGTGGCGCTGCCATTGAGGGAATGATTGAGCACCACTGTTTGCGTGGTGGTCACTTCGGCACCGTTATTGATCAAGAATGAGACGACCTCAGGCGCTGCGATGATGGTAAAATAAAAGGTATTGCTCCAGCTGCACGAATCTCCTGGTGAATGGATACGCACATGCCAATAATATGTGCCCAAATCAAGCTCTGTGGTGGGTGTGAATTCACTTTCAATAGTCGTAAGGTCGATGACCAAGTTGCCGAAATTACTATCGGTAGCCACCTGCAGATCATAGCTTTCGGCACCGGGCGGAGCGCTCCAATCGAACCGCGGGGTACGATCGCCTGCTTTGCTCCCATTAGCCGGAAACCATAATGTCGGCGCAATGGTGATAATCGAAAAAGAAAAAACAGTGCTCCATGCAGATGAATCGGAACCCACCCAGGCACGAACCCGCCAATAATAAGTCCCCAAAGCGAGGCTGCTGCTCAACGCATAGGAACTGCCGCCGAGACTCAAGTTGTACAATAATGATGAAAAGTTACTGGTTTGCGACAATTGGAAATCATAGCTGGTGGCTCCAGGAGTATCGCTCCAATCAAAAGTCGGAGTACGATTAGTGGTTTGCGAATTATTGAAAGGAGAAAGCAGATTTGGCGCCGGGATGATGAGGGTGAAATACCAGATAGGAGTCCAATCGCTGCGGTCGTCATCGATCTGCGTGCGCACGCGCCAATAGTACGTGCCGACGCGCAAATCGGTCGGTGGCATATAAGCACTGACAACCGTCGACACATTGACAAGGGGCGAAGAGAGATCGCTAAACTGTGATAGTTGAAAATCGTAGCCGGTGGCATCGCTGACGTCGCTCCAGTCAAAGGGGGGGATGCGATTGGTGATCTGCCCGCCGTTGGTAGGTGAGAACTGGATTGGTTTTGGGGTATAGATAGTAAAACAAGAAGGGGAGGTCCACAAGCTGGAATCGGAAGCAGAAAGGGCGCGAACGCGCCAAAAATAGGTACCAGCTGATAATCTTTCACCGGGCGTATAATCACTCAGGGTTAGAACAGCCTGTCCCAACGGCGCGTTAAAATCGTTTCGGGTGTCGAGCTGCCATTCATATTGTATGGCACCGGGTACATCACTCCAATCAAAAACCGGAGTGCGACTGCTGGTGGTACCGCCGTTAACTGGCTTGATCAATACCGGAGCAGGTAAAAGGGTAGATGGCATCGCGGTGTTGCCGGTAGGAATGAGAAAAATAAGGGTTAGAAAGAGCCCCCTGAACCCAAAGGTAAAAATTCGGTTTTTCATGCCAGGCATTTTCGACCTCCTCAACTAATAAAGTCCCGG